>Ga0078972_1000895_pt3 | contig 41018 bp, 37 predicted proteins | sample YelNatPaOPGAMG01_FD_67568 | JGI IMG/M metagenome (GOLD analysis project Ga0078972, IMG submission 67568) | Hot spring thermophilic microbial communities from Obsidian Pool, Yellowstone National Park, USA - OP-RAMG-01 (SPADES assembly) (version 2) | ecosystem: Environmental > Aquatic > Thermal...
CAGGTCGCGATCTTCTCGAATGCCGCACCCGCAGCGGTGCACCCGCTGGGAGAGCGGCTTTTTCTTTTTCGCCCCGCACAGACACGTTTGCGACAAGGCGGTGGTTGGTGGGTTGTATTCGGTCACGGTCAGCGGCAGCGTCAAACTGTACGCCGAGAACCGCTCGCCGCTCGCTAGCCTCGGAGGCGTTGCCATCCAAGCGAATTCGCACGGGTCCGCGATCGCGGCGGTGCCCGGAAGCGCCACCGAGATACACGGCCTCACCGACCGCGGCCCCGCCGTCGACGGGCGTACCGCCGGCGAATCGCTGATGGACCTCAACGGGGTCCCGCTGGCACCGCAAAGAGCTGGAACGCCTTTCACCGTCCGATGGAAGCCTGCCCAAGGAACTCTCGCTGCGCGCCCCGAATCGGGGGCTGGAGGGCCTGACGATCACCTCCGACGGCACTGGTGGGCATCATGCATTCCGCGCTGCGGACACCGGCCGGCCCGTCCGCGTCGGTGCCGGTGACCCGCATCGTGGCCGTCGACCTGACCGACCGCCGCGACGTGCACGAGTACCTGGACCCGTTGGCCGATCCGCAACGCACCAAGGCCGCGGGCATCGCCGTGGCGTCCAAGGCGCCCAAGCTCAATCTCGGCGCCCTGGTGCGGACCCTGTCGCCCAACGCCGAGCAACGGCACCCGGGACAGCGGCGAGATCCTGTCGGTGGGCATGGCCAAGGTGCCCGTCAACATGGACGAGCTGACGGTGCCGATCGTGGTCGGCGCACGGGCGCGCCCGTCGGCGTGCCGGGGGCCGTCGGATACGTTGGGTCCGGCGGGGCGTGCCAGCAGGGCCGCGCGCGCTCCACACTCCGGTTGCGGCCCGGCAAGGAGCATCGCGATGAGCACCGTCAGCCCGGACGCGATCCGTGCGGAGACGATCAGCATCATCGGCCACGGGGGCGACGAGATCGAGGCCTACCGGGCCATGCCGCTGGCCGAGGGGTCGCGCGGCGGGATCGTGTGGATCCACCACATGCCCGGACATGACCGGCAGACCAAGGAATTCGTCCGCCGGCTCGCCGTCAACGGCTATCACGCGGTGGCGCCGAACCTGTACTCCCGCGAGGCGCCGGGCGCTTCGCCGGACGATGCCGCCGCGGCGGCACGGGCGGCGGGCGGGGTGCCCGACGCGCGGCTGGTCGGCGACGTGGCCGGCGCGATCGAACACCTGCGCACGTTGCCCGGCGCGAACGGGAAGTTCGGTGTGATCGGGCACTGCTCGGGCGGGCGGCACGCGTTCCTGGCGGCGTGCTCGCTGCGGCTGGACGCGGCGGTGGACTGCTACGGCGCGTTCATCGTCGAGGCTCCCCCGGAGGGCGCGCCCCAGGCGATCACACCGATTCTCGACCTGGCGCCCAACCTGAGCTGCCCGCTGCTGGGCCTGTTCGGAAACGAGGACCGGTTTCCCTCACCCGAGGCGGTGGCCACGCTCGACGCCGAGCTGAACAAGCTGGGCAAGCCGCACGAATTCCACGCCTACGACGGCGCCGGCCACGCGTTCTTCGCCGTCGACCGGCCCGCCTACCGGGTGGAGGCGGCGCTGGACGGCTGGCGCCACATCGACGCGTTCTTCGCCACCCACCTGAAAGGCTAGGTTTGCCAACCCATGTGCACCTATCTCACCGAACACGTCGAGATCGACGGCAGTGGCAAGGGCGCGACGGGATGGTTCGGCGCCAAGCGCGCGACGGTGTACGTCGACCATCCCGTGCATGCGCCCTACGGCCACACCGTCAACATCGACGTGATCGACCCGCAGTCGGGCCCCTCGGCGCGGGTGGCGCTCGAACTCACCGAGGAGAGCGCGCTCGCGCTGGCCGACGCCATCCGCCAAGCCGTCGCGCACGCGCCGGCCGGCCTGGCGTCCAAGAACCAGTAGCCGCCGCGGTGACCGCCGATCGGGACTACCCGCAGATGGCCGCCGAACCCGGCAGGGTCGAGCCCGCACCGCGCCGGGTCCGGGGCTATCTCGGCGATGCGCTGGTCTTCGACACCACCGCGGCCCGCTACGTGTGGGAGGTGCCCTACTACCCGCAGTACTACATCCCGGTCGCCGACGTCCGCGCCGGGTTCCTGCGCGACGAGGGCCGCCCGCAGCGCGTGCAGTTCGGGCCGTCGCGGCCGCACTCCCTGATCGCCGGGGACCGGGTGTACGAGTCGGCGGCGCGGGTGTTCGACGGCGACGGCCCCGTGGCGGGCACCGTGCGTTTCGACTGGGGCCCGCTGCGCTGGTTCGAGGAGGACGAGCCGGTCTACGGGCATCCGCGCAGTCCGTACGTGCGGGTCGACGCGCTGCGCTCGCACCGCCATGTCCGGGTGGAACTCGGCGGAGCCGTACTGGCCGACACCATGACTCCCGTGCTGCTCTTCGAAACCGGTTTGCCGACAAGGTATTACATCGATCCAACCGATATCGCCTTCGAGCATCTGGAAGCAACGCCGACCCGGACGCTGTGTCCCTACAAAGGGGTGACGTCGGGCTGCTGGTCGGTGCGGGCCGGCGACACCGTCAATCCCGACCTGGCGTGGACGTACCACTACCCATTGCCCGCGGTCGCCGCGATCGCCGGACTGGTGGCGTTCTACAACGAAAAGGTCGACGTCGTCGTCGACGGTGTGGCGCTGGGCCGGCCGCGGACTCATTTCGGCTGAGACCGCTGTGACATGTGCCTCGATATCAGCGCGCAGCTGAGAAATTCTCAGTTTTCGGCTCCGGTGAGCATGCGTCCCGAAAGTTAGCGACGGCACGGGAATTCCTGCAAGCCAGAGGAAGCTTCGTTTGCCCGGACCCGAAAACCGTCCGGCCGCAGCGCCACGTGCCGGGCCGGTCGGGTGATGTGGGTTACAGGACGCGAATTGGCTTTATTTTCGACCGGAATTCAGCCGGTACTGTTGAAAAAGGCAATCATCTTGCAGGTGCTGGGACACGGGTGAATCCACGCGGCCGGTCTCGTCGAGTGTTTCGCGACCACTGTCGCGCGTGGAGGTAGGACGCACACAGCAAAGGCGGTGTCAGCATGAAAGACGCAAACGACCGGACGATCGCGCGGGATGGCCAGCTCATCGAACTCGGCGAGACGCCGGAATTCCCGATCGTCGTCAAGATCGTCGTGGGCAACGGCCCGATCAGCGCCATCGCCGCCACCTGCGACGGCTCGCAGCTGCTCGTGACCAATTACGCCGACCACAGCGTCTCCGTCATCGACGCCGCCACCTGCCGGGTCACCGGAACCATCGCCGGCCTGGGCGAGCCGTCGGCGATCGCCGTCGGCGGCCGTGACTTCGGTCACGCGTACGTCCGCACCGCGACCGCGGCCTATGACGCCGTCGCGGTCCTCGACCTGGCCACCCGGGCCGTCGTCGCGTCGCATCCGCTGGCGTACAGCGTGAGCGACCTGGCGGTCAGCCCCGACGGCACGCAGGTCTACGCCGGCCGCAACGGCGCCGGCGTCGCGGACGTCGCCGTGCTGGACACGACGACGGGTGCGGTGGAAACGGTCGATCTCGGTGACGCGCCGGCAACCACCACGGAGTGCCTGCGGGTCAGCCCCGACGGCGCCCACCTCTACGTCGCCGCCGGCGGACGGCTGCTCGTGATCGAGACCGGCCCGCGGTCCGGGCCTGGTGGCGCGCGCGTCCTCGGCTCCGTCGACATCGGCCTGCCGATCCGTGACGTCGCGCTCAGTCCCAACGGGGCGCTGGCCTACGTGCTCAGCAGCGCGCCGGAGGCCGGTGCCGTCATCGACGTCGTCGACACCCGGACCCGCAGGATTATCGGCACGCGCAAACTCGGTGAGGTCACGGGCGTCGTCACCGGTCTGACGCTCAGCGGCGACGGGTATCGCGCCTATCTGGTCAGCGCCGACAGCGTCACGGTGCTGTGCACGCTCACGCAGGACGTCGTGGGCACCGTCGACGTGGTGCACAAGCCGTCCTGCGTGGTGGAAAGCCCGGACGCCACCCACCTCTACATCGCCGAGTACTCCGGCGCGGTCACCGTGGTGCCGGTCGCCTCGATCGTGGCGCTGGGGATCGAGTGCGCCGAGTGGGTCATACCGGAGCTGGTCGCCGACGTGCCCGCCCTCGTGTAACGGGCTCCTGCGCAAGGCGGTTGTTCCGCCAACCCGTTTTCTCCCTGCACGTGCGCGGCGATACCATTCGGCGCACCGATACCGAGGGGTGAAGGCGGCACAGCGATGGACAGCACGATGCAGGACTTCCCGCTGACGATCACCGCGATCATGCGGCACGGCTGCGGCGTCCACGGAGCCCGCATGGTCACCACGGCCACCGGCGGCGGCTACCGGCACGCCACCTACGCCGAACTGGGGCAGCAGGCGGGCCGGCTGGCCAACGCGCTGCGCAGCCTGGGCATCACCGGGGACCAGCGGGTGGCCACGTTCATGTGGAACAACGCCGAACACCTGGCGGCCTACCTGGCGGTGCCGTCGATGGGCGCCGTGCTGCACACCCTCAACATCCGGCTCTTTCCCGAGCAGATCGCCTACATCGCCAACGAGGCCGACGACCGCGTCGTGGTCGTCGACCTGTCCCTGGCCGGACAACTCGCCCCCGTGCTGCCCGAGCTCAAAAGCGTGCACACCGTGATCGCGGCGGGGGAGGGCGACACGGCGCCCCTGGACGAGTCGGGCAAGACGGTGCTGCGCTACGACGACGTCGTCGCCGCAGAGTCCGCCGAATTCGCCTGGCCGGACATCGACGAGGGCTCCGCGGCCGCGATGTGCTACACCAGCGGCACCACCGGCAACCCCAAAGGCGTCGTCTACAGCCACCGTTCCAGCTTCCTGCACTCGATCACGACGTGCACCGCCAACGGCGTCGGCGTGGGGGCCGACGACACGGTGCTGCCCATCGTGCCGATGTTTCACGCCAACGCGTGGGGGCTGCCGTATGCGGCGCTGATGGCGGGTGCCGACATCGTGCTGCCCGACCGCCATCTCGACGCCCGGTCGGTGATCGACATGATCGAGACCCTGCGGCCCACCGTGGCGGGCGCGGTGCCCACCATCTGGAACGACATCCTGCATCGCCTCGAGGACGACCCGGAGCACGACCTGTCGTCACTGCGGCTGGTGGCCTGCGGCGGTTCGGCCGTCCCGGTGTCGCTGATGCGCACCTTCGAGGAGAAGCACGGCGTCCAGATCCGGCAGATGTGGGGGATGACGGAGACATCGCCGATGGCCACCACGGCCTGGCCGCCGCCGGGGACCCCGCCGGAGCAGCGGTGGGCGTACCGCGCGACCCAGGGGCAGCCGGTGTGCGGGGTGGAGATGCGCATCGTCGACGACGAGGGTCGGCCGCTGCCCAACGACGGCAACGCCGTGGGCGAGGTCGAGGTCCGCGGGCCGTGGATCGCCGGCTCCTACTACCGGGGGCGCGACGAATCGAAGTTCGACTCGGGCTGGCTACGCACCGGCGACGTCGGCCGCATCGATGACCGAAGCTTCGTCACCCTGACCGACCGTGCCAAGGACGTCATCAAGTCCGGCGGCGAGTGGATCTCCTCGGTGGAGTTGGAGAACTGCCTGATCGGGCATCCCCACGTGCTCGAGGCCGCGGTCGTCGGAGTTCCCGACGAGCGGTGGCAGGAGCGACCGCTGGCGGTGGTCGTGGCCAAACCGGGCGAACCGGTCAGCGCCGAGGAGCTGCGGAACTTCCTCGCCGCCAAGGTCGCCCGGTGGTGGCTGCCGGAGCGGTGGACGTTCGTCGACGAGATCCCGCGGACCAGCGTCGGCAAGTACGACAAGAAGGCCATCCGGTCGCGGTACGCCGAACACGGCTACTGGGTGATCGAAGCGCGCGACTGATTGCGCGAGCAGACGCAAAAGCCCCCAATTCGCCTGGCGAATAGGGGCTTTTGCGTCTGCTCGCGCCAGCGTCGTTACTGTCGAAAGCATGTGTCGACTTTTTGGCCTGCACGCCGGTACGGACGTGTGTACCGCGACTTTCTGGCTGCTCGACGCCCCGGACAACCTGTCCCGGCAGAGCCGAAGAAACCCCGACGGCACGGGCCTGGGCGTCTTCGACGAGCACGGCCGCCCGCAGCTGCGCAAGCAGCCGATGGCGGCCTGGGACGATGCCGCCTTCGCCACCGAAGCGCACGAGATGACCGGCACGACCTTCCTCGCCCACGTCCGCTACGCCACGACCGGCGCTCACACCGTGCCCAACACCCACCCGTTCCTGCAGGACGGGCGCCTCTTCGCGCACAACGGTGTGGTCGAGGGGCTCGACGCCGTCGACGAACGGCTGCGCGAGGCCGGGGTGAACGACCTGGTGCTCGGCCAGACCGATTCCGAGCGGGTCTTCGCCCTGATCACCGCCCGCATCCGCGACCACGATGGCGACGTGACTGCGGGCCTGCTCGACGCCATGCGCTGGCTGGCGGACACCGTGCCGCTCTATGCCGTCAACGTGCTGCTGAGCACGGCCACACAGATGTGGGCGCTGCGCTACCCGCAGACGCACACGCTCTACGTCCTGGACCGCCGCCACGACCGCGCCGACCGGGATTTCCACCTGCGGACCAACCGGATCCGTGCGTACTCGCGGCACCTGGGCGCCCGGTCCTCGGTGGTGTTCGCCTCCGAACGGATGGACGACGACCCGCGCTGGCGGCTGATGGAGCCCGGCGAGCTGATCCACGTCGACGCGGGCCTGCACATCAGCCGCAGCGTGGCGCTGCCCGGCCCGCCGCGCCACCAGCTCGCCGAGTCCGACCTGGACGAGCCGGTGCGACAGGCGCAGCACGCACCGGCCTGAACGCGGCCGTCTGGCAGAGTGCATGGGCGTGGCAACCCGACGTGCGCTGGTACTGGCCGGTGGAGGAATAGCGGGAATCGCCTGGGAGACCGGTGTTCTGCGCGGCATCGCCGACGAGTCGCCGGCCGCGGCGCGGCTGCTGCTGGACTCCGACGTGCTGGTCGGGACCTCGGCCGGTTCGGCGGTCGCCGCGCAGATCGGCGGCGGCAGCACGCTCGAGGAGCTGTTCGGCCGGCAGGTGGCCGAGTCGTCGGCCGAGATCGACTCCGGCGTCGATGTCGACGACATCACCGGACTGTTCCTGGCCGCCCTGCGCGAGCCCTACGACGATTCGCAGGACCTGACCCGCCAGCGCATGCGGCGGATCGGCGCGGTCGCGCTGGCGGCCGACACCGTCGCCGGGCCGGTCCGGCGCCGGGTGATCGCCGAACGCCTCCCGTCACACGAGTGGCCCGGCCGCGCGCTGCGGATCACCGCGATCGACACCGCCGGCGGCGACCTCGTCGTCTTCGACCGGGACTCCGGCGTGGACCTGGTCGACGCGGTGGCGGCCAGCTGCGCGGTGCCGGGGGCGTGGCCGCCCGTGTGCATCGCAGGCCGGCGCTACATGGACGGCGGGGTGTCCAGCCCGGTGAACCTCGGGGTGGCCGGCGACTGCGACGAGGCGGTGGTCCTGGTGCCCACCGGGGTCGACGCGCCGTCACCGTTCGGCCCCGGGCCCGCCGCCGACGTCGCGGCGTTCGGCGGCACGGCGTTCGCCGTCTTCGCCGACGCGAACTCGCTGTCCGCCTTCGGGCCCAACCCGCTCGACCCGCGGTGCCGCATCGCCTCCGCGATCGCCGGGCGCGAGCAGGGACGCCGGGAAGCCCCGGCGCTCGCGCGGTTCCTGGGTCTGTGACCCGGCGCGCGCCGGTCAGCCCTCGATTGCAGGCGGCGCGCCTGCGTCGGAGACCGTTTCGAAGGCGTCCAGCGCCCGGTCGGCCACCGCACGGCCGGCGGCGATCACCTCCTGCGCCCGGTGGAACTCCAGGCTGCGGCAGGTCGAGCGCGGAACCTCGATCAACAGATCGGGGGGGTAGGCCGCCAGGCTGTGGCGCGCCAGCGCCGACTGGGCGATGTCGATCGTCCGGTTCATCACCTCGAAGCTGCTCAGCCGCGGAACGTCGGGGTCTTCGGCGGGCTCGGGGAGCTCGCCGTCGGCCTCCGTCGGGGGCCGCTCGGCGTCGGGCCCCGCGCCGAACCTGCCCAGCACCGCACGGGCGGTCGGCCGGTCGAGCAGCGAGCGGGCGGCGGCGGTGTCGAGCAGCGCGGAGGTGCTGCGCACCATGCGGTTCAGCCACTCGGCGGTGGCGCCCGGCTCCGCGGCGCGGGTGGCGATCACCTCGCTGCCGCTGAGGTTCACCGCAATGGTCAGCTCGGCGTTGACCGCCGAGAGGGGGGCGATCGGCAGCGGATCGAGGATGCCGCCGTCGGCCAGCAGCCGCCCGTCGAGCTCGTACGGGGCGATCACCCCGGGAATCGCGATGGACGCCCGGATCGCCTCGTCGAGGGGGCCGCCCTGAAACCACACCGACTTGCCGGCCAGCAGATCGGTCGCGACCGCGGTGTAGGGGATGGACAGTTGCTCGATGGCGACCGGGCCCAGGATGTCGCGCACCGCGTCCAGGATCTTGCCGGCCCGCAACACCCCCGCGGCACTGATGGACGGGTCCAGCAGCCGCAGGATCGTGCGCTGGGTCAACGACTTCGCCCAGTCGGCGAACTCGTCGAGGCGCCCGGCCGCCCGCAGGCCGCCGACCAGCGCGCCCATCGACGAGCCGGCGATTCCCACGATGTCGTAGCCGCGCGCCTCCAGCGCCTCGATCACCCCGATGTGGGCGTAGCCGCGGGCGCCGCCGCTGCCGAGGGACAGCGCCACCCGCGTCGGTGCGGATCGACGGGCGACCGGCGCGCCAGGTTCACCGGGCATCCACTCATTCTGCGCGGCGCAGCGGTCCCCGGCAGCCCGCGCGGCACTTTTGTGCACCGTGATCTCAACGACGTGATCTCAACGACGTGATCTCAACGACGCCCCCACAACCGGGCGGCCGCGGGCCTATCCGCATTCGTCGTTGGCGGCCGCCCGCGCGGCGACGATCACGGCGGCCTGCCGGGGCAGGCTCAGCCGCGCCCACGGCGCGTTCCAGGTGCCCGGGGTTCCCGACGGCGACGCCTGCACCATCGCCAGATACGACTCGACCCGTGATTCGCCGGTGTTCGGCTGGGCGTCCATCCACACCTTGGCGGCGTGACAGGCCTGGAAGTACTGCTCCTCGGTGGAATCGGCCGGGACATCCACGCGGGTCGTCACGCCGCCAGGGGACAGACCGATCGCGCCCGGCGGCGCCGGATCCGGGACGCCGGCGGTGCCCGACGGCCGCGCCGGCGACGGCGTGATCCGGCCGCCGCGGGCGCCGTGCGAGCAGCCCGCGAGCGCGGGCGAACAAGCCAGCACCCCGACCGCGACGACGACCGTGCCCCACCGCGGGAACCGACGACTGCAGCAGCGCACGATGCCAATCTATGCAACACTGGCGGCCGTGATGGCGAACTTCGGATTCTGCGGGTGTTGTCGGCCGTAACACCGCGCCGAGCACCCCGTCCGTTTTCGCCTCTGGAGTTCCTCGATGTCCCTGCCCCTCACCGCTCGTGCCGGCCTGCGCGCACGCAGCCTCTCGTCGCCGTCGTCCGGGCCGACGCGGCTGCGGGTGCCCGATCTCCTCTACGCCACCGACCGGGCCGCCGACGACGTGCTCAGCGGACGCTGCGACCACCTGCTGCCCGCCGGCGGCATCCCGGCGTCGCGGCGCTGGTTCACCCGCATCCACGGCGACGACGAACTCGACATCTGGCTGATCAGCTGGGTGCCCGGCCACGCCACCGAACTGCACGACCACGGCGGGTCGCTGGGGGCGCTGACCGTGTTGTCCGGGGCGCTCAACGAATTCCGTTGGGACGGAAGGCGGTTGCGGCGCCGTCGGCTCGACGCCGGGGATCAGGCCGGGTTTCCGCTGGGCTGGGTGCACGACGTGGTGTGGGCGGGCGGCGGCGAAAGCCCGGCCCGGCCGGCGCTGAGTGTGCATGCCTACTCGCCGCCGCTGACCGCGATGTCGTACTACGAGGTCACCGACACCGACACGGTGCGCCGCAACCGCACCGAACTGACCGCCCACCCGGAAGGGCCGTGATGAGCCGCATCGACGTCGTCGTCCGATCCGCCCGGCGCCGCTACCGCCGGCTTGCCGCCCCCGAGGTGCCCGACGCGCTGCGGCGCGGGGCGGTGCTCGTCGACATCCGGCCGCAGCAGCAGCGATACCGCGAGGGTGAGCTGCCCGGCGCGCTGGTCGTCGAACGCAACGTCCTGGAATGGCGTTGCGATCCGACCAGCGACGCCAGGCTGCCGGAGGCCGTCGGCGACGATGTCGAATGGGTGATCGTGTGCTCGCAGGGTTACACCTCGAGCCTGGCGGCGGCCGCGCTGCTGGACATCGGTCTGCACCGGGCCACCGACGTCGTCGGCGGCTACCGGGCGCTGGCGGATTCCGGGGTGCTGGGCCGGCTGCCCGGCGGTTGGGCGGCGCGGGCCGACGCCGGCCTCGCGCGCCGCTGGATCTAGTCGCTGGAGTGCAGCAGCGGCCGCAGCCGGTCGGTCTTGGCCGGCGTCCAGCCGGGCGGCGACAGGACGGCGGCCCAGCCGTTGGCGACGTCGGCGGCGTACCGGTGGCCATGTCCCTCCGGCACGTCCAGGGCGACCGCCATGTCCGCGGTGACCTGAAGGAACGTCACCACCGGAATCCAGCGCGTCTGCGGCAGCACGTCGTAGCCCCGCTTCTCCTTCAGCCAGTCCGGTTCCTTGAACAGCAGGCTCGGCGTCCACCAGGCGATCGGGTCCGACGCGTGCTGAAGGTAGACCACCCGCGGGACGTCCCACGGGGCGTCCGGGCGGGCGAAGTTGCTCGCACGGGCGACGAACCGGACGTTCTTGCCGTCGTGGTAGATCGGCAGCCACTCGGGCGAGCCGGCGTCGCGGGTGGCGGTCAGGTCCGTCCAGATGGTGTTGTTGAACGTCGGTCCGCTAAACAGCGCTCCGTCGGTGCGGGCCAGGACGTTGTTGAGGCTCATGAACGGCGCCTCGGCGCCGAACGACCCCAGGCTCTCGCCGAACACCACGAGCTTGGGGCGATGCCCCTCGGGCATCAGCCGGATCAGCCTGTCGACGGCCTCGAAGAGGGCCTGACCGGCGTGCCGGGCGTTCTCCTTGTCCACCAGGAACGACAGCCAGCTCGGCAGAAACGAGTACTGCATGCTCACGACCGCGGTGTTGCCGTCGTACATGTACTCCAGTGCCGAGGCCTCGGCCTCGTTGATCCAGCCGGTGCCGGTGGTGGTCCCCACCGCGACGACGGCGCGCTGCAGCCCGCCCATGCGCTGCAGCTCCCGGGCCGCCAGCTCGGCGGTCGCGGTGATGCCGTCGGCGGAGTTCAGGCCGGCGTAGGCCCGGATCGGCTCGGTGGCCGGCACCCCGTTGAACTCGGTGAGCTGCCCGACGGTCGGGCCGCCCTCGACGAAGATGCGGCCCTCCCGGCCCAGCGAGTCCCAGGACGCCAGCGACCCCGGGCCACCCGAGCGCAGCGGGCTCCTCGGCGGGGAGGTGTCGGGGTTCATCTCGTTGTTGGCCGACGCGAAGGTGTTGTTCATGGTGCGCATCGCGAACTTGAGCACGACCCCGTTGAGCAGCATGATCGTCAGCACCGCGAGGGCGACCACCACGATGGTGGCCGAAAGCCGGAACGGTGCCACCCGGTCAACCCGATCGACCAGGAAGCTGACCAGCCGGCGGGTGGACTGCCCGATCTCGACCAGCGTGAACAGCACCACGAGCGACAGCCCCGCGGCCACCGGGTAGTCGTACCACTGCAGGTGCGCAACCCCCATCAGGTCGCGCACGTCGTCTTGCCAGACGTGAAAGCGGATCGCCATGATCACCATGCCGACCGCCCCGATCGGTATCAGCATCATCCAGGCCCACCGCGGTGCCGGCGGGCTGGAGTCCCGGTCGCGCATGTAGCGGACCAGCCAGACCGCGAAGACGCCGATGCCATAGCCGATGCCGCCGGAGATCCCGCTGACCAGACCCTGGAACAGCGCGCCGCGGGGCAGCAGTGACGGCGTCATCGAGAACCACACGAAGATAAGGCCGGCGGTGGTGCCGGTGAAGGTGTAGTGGCGCAGCCACCACTGCCTGCCGGCCGGGCGGCGCCGGCCGGCGCGCCCGGACTCCGGCGGTTCGGCAACGCTGCGGGATTCGGCTTCCGGACCCCTCTGGGCCGCCGGTTGGTGGCCGGCGGTGTTGGTCGCGGAACCCGGGTGGTCCATGGCAAGCCCTACCGGTGGCGGAAGTTGGGAGCGCGTTTCTCGATGAAAGCGGCCATGCCCTCGGACTGGTCCTCGGTGGCGAACGTCGAGTGGAACAGCCGGCGTTCGTAGAGCAGCCCCTCGGACAGGGTGGACTCGAACGAGCGGTTGACGGCCTCCTTGGCCATCCGGGCCGCCGTGCGCGACATCCGCGAGATGGTGGTGGCGACGGCCCTGGCCTCGGTCAGCAGGTCGTCGGCCGGTACCACGCGCGAGACCAGGCCGCTGCGTTCGGCTTCCGCGGCGTCGATGGTGCGCCCGGTCAGGATGAGGTCCATGGCCTTGGCCTTACCGATGGCGCGGGTCAGCCGTTGGGAGCCGCCCATGCCCGGCAGCACACCGAGTTTGATCTCGGGCTGGCCGAATTTGGCCGTGTCGGCCGCGATCAGCAGGTCGCACATCATCGCGAGCTCGCAGCCACCGCCGAGGGCATGGCCCGCGACCGCGGCGATCGTCGGAGTGCGGACGGCCGCCAGTTTGGCCCAGGGGGCGAAGAAATCGGCGCCGAAGGCGTCGGCGAAGGTCAGAGCGGCCATCTCCTTGATGTCGGCACCGGCGGCGAATGCCTTGGCTGATCCGGTGATGATGATCGCCCCGACGCCGGGGTCGTCGTCGAATTCGGTTGCTGCGCTGGTGACTTCGCTCATCACCTGGCTGTTGAGGGCGTTGAGCGCCTGCGGCCGGTTCAGCGTGATGATGCCGACCCGCTCGTCGCGCTCGACGAGAATGGTCTCGAATGTCCTGTCTGTCACCGAATCCGCCTTTCTCAAAAACTCAAGTCGTCGTCGACGGGCGCGAAATACGCGTCGACCTCAGCCGCGCTGACCTCGGCCAGCGTCGCCGGGGACCACTTCGGGTTGCGATCCTTGTCGATCAGCTGCGCGCGGATGCCCTCCACCAGGTCGTGTGAGCGCAGCGACGCGCTCGACACCCGATAGTCCTGCACCAGAACGTCTTCCAGCGTCTCCAGTTTGGCGGCCCGGCGCACCGCCGCCAGCGTCACCGACACCGCGACGGGGGAGCGGGTGGCGATCAGGTCGGCGGCCTCCCGCGCGGCCGCCGCGCGGTGCCCGCGCAGGGCGGCGAGGATGTCCTGCGCGTTGTCGCCGTCGTAGCATTCGTCGATCCAGTCCCGTTGTGCGGCAAGCTCACTCGGTGCAGGTTCGACCGCGTGCCGGGCCAGCGCGCGGTCGGGTCCGTCGTCGACGACCGCTCGGGTGAACGCCTCGAGATCGCCGTGCGGCACGCAGTGGTCGGCGAATCCCATCGCGATGGCGTCGGCGCCGGAAAACGGCGCCCCGGTCAGGGCGGCGTGCAGGCCCAGCCCGCCCGGCGCCCGGGACAGCAGGAACACCCCGCCCACGTCGGGGATGAACCCGATGCCGACCTCGGGCATCGCGACTTTGGAGGTGTCGGTCACCACCCGGGTGTTCGCGTGCGCGCTGACGCCGACCCCGCCGCCCATCACGATGCCGTCCATCAACGCGACGTACGGTTTGGCGAACCGGCCGATCTGCGCGTTCATCAGATACTCGTCGCGCCAGAAGCGCCGCGCCTCCACCCCGTCCTTGCGGGCGCTGTGGTAGACCGCGACGACGTCGCCGCCGGCGCACAGCCCGCGTTCACCCGCACCGCGGAGCACCACCGCGCGCACCGCGTCGTCGCCGGCCCAGGCGGTGAGCACCGCCCGCAGCGCGTCCACCATCGGCTGGTTGAGCGAGTTGATCGCCTTGGGGCGGTTGAGCGTGATCACGCCGACGCCCCCCTCGACGCGGGTCAGAACCTCGTCGGATCCCTCTGTCACGCCCTGGCCTCCTGGTGTTCGCGATCCGTTCGCATTCTGCGCGGCCGCCCCGAAGCCGAACCCGGCCTCGACGAGAAATCTAGATCGTTCCGAGGTCGGCAATGCCTGCGGGTAAGGTTTATCTTTGAGCCGACGACCGTATCCGAGGCAGGAGATGCTCGTCAGACGCCGGCTCTGTCGGGAACCCGGTCGGGCCACTGATCGTTGAGTAGGTGTTCGCACAGCTCGAAGCCACAGCTATGAGACCACAGCTATGAGAGAGGATCCGACGGTGCGGGAGACAAGTAACCCGGTATTTCGTTCGCTGCCCAAGCAGAGCGGCGGATATGCGCGATTCGGCACAGGCGCGCCACAGGTGCAGCAGGGCTATTACCAGGCCGATCCATACCGGGCCCCCTACCCGGAGGCCCGTGATGTCCGGGGAGCCTCCCGCCCGGTCACCATCGACGACGTCGTCACCAAGACCGGTATCACGCTGGCCGTGCTGTCGGCCGCCGCGGTCGTCTCCTACTTCCTGGTGTCGGCGAACAACGCGTTGGCGATGCCGCTGACCATGATCGGTGCGCTGGGCGGCCTGGGACTGGTGCTGGTGGCCACCTTCGGGCGCAAGCAGGACAGCCCGGCGATCGTGCTGAGCTACGCGGTCCTGGAGGGGCTGTTCCTCGGCGCCGTCTCGTTCGTGTTCGCGAACTACCAGGTGTCCTCGGCCAGCGCCGGCGCCCTGATCGGCGAGGCCGTGCTGGGCACCTTCGGGGTGTTCTTCGGCATGCTCGTCGTGTACAAGACCGGGGCCATCCGGGTCACGCCCAAGTTCACCCGATACCTGATCGCCTCGATGTTCGGCGTGCTGGCCCTGATGCTCGGCAACTTCGTGCTCGCGATGTTCGGTGTCGGCGGCGGCACGGGCCTGGGACTGCGCAGCGGCGGGCCGCTGGCCATCCTGTTCTCGATCGTCTGCATCGGTATCGCTGCCTTCAGCTTCCTCATCGACTTCGACGCCGCCGACCAGATGGTCCGCGCCGGCGCTCCGGAGAAGGCGGCATGGGGCATCGCGCTGGGCCTGACGGTGACCCTGGTCTGGCTCTACCTTGAGATCCTGCGCCTGCTGAGCTACCTGCAGAACGATTAGCACGCTCCACGCACAAGGGGCCGGCACCATCGTGCCGGCCCCTTGTGCGTCCCGTCCCTTTTCGTCCCGCGCCCCATCCCGTGAACGCCCCATCCCGTGAACGCCCCATCCCGTGAACGCCCCATCCCGTGAACGCCCCAGCCCGTGGACTGTGAACTGGCGGCGTCGAGGGTGAACCGGTGGCGGCGTGGCTCGGCGTGTCGCCGCCCACGATTCACCCTCGACGGCCCATCGAGCGGCTCTAGCTGAGCCGCTCGATGATCATCGCCATGCCCTGGCCGCCACCCACGCACATGGTTTCCAGGCCGAACGTCTTGTCGTGGGTTTGCAGGTTGTTGAGCAGCGTGGTGGCGATGCGCGCGCCGGTCATGCCGAACGGGTGGCCCAGGGCGATCGCCCCGCCGGACACGTTCAGCTTGTCCTCGTCCATGCCCAGCTCGCGCGCCGAGGCCAGCACCTGGACCGCGAACGCCTCGTTGATCTCGTACAGGTCGATGTCGCCGATCGACATGCCGGCGCGGTGCAGCGCCTTCGTGCAGGCCTCGATCGGGCCCAGGCCCATGATCTCCGGCGACAGGCCGCTGACCCCGGTGGACACGATGCGTGCCAGCGGCGTCAGTCCGAGCTCCTTGGCCTTGGTGTCGCTGGTGATGATCAGGGCGGCCGCTCCGTCGTTCAACGGGCACGCGTTCCCCGCCGTCACCGTGCCGTTGGGCCGGAACACCGGCTTGAGCTCGCTGACCTTCTCGTAGGTGGTCCCGGCCCGCGGGCCGTCATCGGTGCTGACGGTGCTTCCGTCCGGCAGGGTCACCGGGGTGATCTCACGCGCGAAGAAGCCGCTCTTGATCGCCTCCTCCGCCCGGTTCTGGCTGCGCACCCCCCAGCGGTCCTGCTCCTCGCGGCTGATCCCGGTCATGATCGCGACGTTCTCGGCGGTCTGACCCATCGCGATGTAGACGTCGGGCAGGTTGCCGTCGTCGCGGGGGTCGTGCCACTCCTCGGCGCCCGCCGCGGCGGCCGCCGAACGCTCCTGCGCCGCGTCGAACACCGGATTCTTGGTGTCCGGCCACGAGTCGGAGTTGCCCTTGCCGAAGCGGGAGACCGTTTCCACGCCCGCGGAGATGAACGCGTCGCCCTCGCCCGCCTTGATCGCGTGAAACGCCATCCGCGTGCTCTGCAGCGACGACGAGCAGTACCGGTTCACCGTGGTGCCCGGCAGGAAGTCGTAGCCCAGCTCGACGGCGACGACGCGCGCCATGTTGAACCCGGACTCGCCACCGGGCAGGCCGCAGCCCAGCATGAGGTCGTCGATCTGGTGCGGGTCGAGCGCGGGGACCTTGTCGAGCGCGGCACGCACCATCTGGGCGGCCAGGTCGTCGGGCCGCATGCTGACCAGCGATCCCTTCATGGCGCGGCCTATCGGCGAGCGAGCAGTGGAGACGATGACAGCTTCAGGCATGACGATTTCCTTCAAATCCGATGGGCGTGCTCGCTTCATGAGCCGGTGGTACGTCCATCGCCGACGGCCCGGACGAGACCGACTCAAATCTAATCGCTACCCACCGGCCGGCATGACGACGGGGCGGGTTGACCCCGCCTCCGGGCGCCGCCACCGCCGCGCCACCACGGGGAGTCCCGACTGCGCCGGCGGCGCCGGTGACGGCGGGAGCGCGGGCTCGGGGCTCTCGCCGGTGTCGCTGAGCGCGTCGTAGAGCGCCGACAACAGCGCGTCCGCGGCCAGCGCATACGCGGCCGACGAGGGGTGGTAGCCGTCGGCGGAGAACATCGCCTCCGGCGTGGCCCGGAACTGCGGCGCCAGCAGATACGCCAGCGGCACCGGCACCCCGCCGGCGGCTCGCACCGACGCGGCCTGGGCGCGGGCCAGCTGGGAGGTGCGTGCGTGGGCCAGCGAGCGCAGCGGCTGCGGGATCGCGCTGATCACCCCGAGGTCCGGGCAGGTGCCGACGACCACGGCCGCGCCGTGGGTGCGCAACCTGCGGACCGTCAGGGCCAGCCGTTGGGCCGATGGGCCGACGCCGTTGAGGGCGGTCACGTCGTTGGCGCCCAGCATCATCACCGCCGCGTCCGGCGGGGGTCCGGCGACGAACATCGCGTCGACCTGCCCGCACACCCCCTTCGACGTCGCGCCGACGATGGCCTTCGTGCTCAGCCGGATGTGACCGCCGGTCCGCTCGGCGAGCCCGCGGGCGATGAGCACGCCCGGCACTTCCTCGGCGCTCATGCAGCCGTACCCGGTCGCCGTCGAGTCGCCGAAGATCATCAGGTGCAGGTCGGAGTGAATGCCGCGGTGCCACCGTTGGACCGGCCCGCCGCCGGGGGCGTAGACGCCGTCGGCCCGCGGCGGGATGTCCCAGGATTTGGGGATCACGGTGCGCGCGTGCGTCGCCTGACCGAGCAGCAGGTTGCGAGCGCCCAGGTACGCGGTACCCGTCGAGGCGAGAGCCCCCGCCGTGGCCAGGGCGATCGTCGAACGACGCGGCACCCGGATGGTCACGGTGCTTATTTTAGACCGGCTCCGGGGTTTGCAAGGGCGCGTTCTGAACGAACTGATCACGTTGTGGATCAGAACTGGTATCAAAACCGGCCGTTGAAACGCCGTCTGTGACAACGCGTGTCAAGCTAACCCTCGACGGGTTAGTTGAATGGCTGGGCGGGTTTCGGCGAACCAGAAGCTTAGCTGCCCCGCCACATGCCGTATCGGACTACAAAGGCGTAGGAAGTGGTGAGCATGACCGCATTTCGCGACGAATACAGCTCGCCCCGACCTGCCGTCCGCACCCACGACGTCCTGGCGGCGCGCAGGACTGCGGCCCGCCGGTTCGCCATCAGTGACGGTGCGCCGGTCGAGGTCCTCGAATCCGGGCCCAGCATCGCCGCCCGGGTGGCCGGGCTGGCCTCGCGGCTGACGATCCGGCCGGTGCTGGCCGTGGGCAGCCTTGCCCCCCACGTGCCCTGGCCCTGGGGCCTCATCGACCTCGCGTCGCGGGTGCTGCTCCCGGTGTCGGCCACCGTCCGCGAGACGGTGAACCTGGGCAACGCCTCGGCGCAACTGGTGCGCGCCCCCGGGGTGCTGCCCGCGGACGGCACCCGCCGGGTGGTCGTCTACCTGCACGGCGGCGCGTTCCTGACCTGCGGCGCGAGTTCGCACGGCAGGCTCGTCGAGGCGTTGTCCGCGTTCGCCGACTCGCCCGTCCTGGTGGTCAACTACCGGCTGCTGCCCAAACATTCGATCGGAATGGCCCTCGAGGACTGCCACGACGGGTACCGGTGGCTCCGGTCGCGCGGCTACCAGCCCGGCCAGATCGTGCTGGCCGGTGACTCGGCGGGTGGTTACCTGGCGCTCGCGCTGGCGCAACGTCTGCAACGCGAAGGGGACAACGAGGTGCCGGCCGCGCTGGTGGCGATCTCGCCGCTGCTGCAGCTGGCGAAGGAATGCAAGCAGGCGCACCCCAACATCAGGACCGACGCGATGTTTCCCCCGAAGGCGTTCGACGCTCTCGACGTTCTCGTCACCAGTTCGGCCGCCAAGAACACGGTGGACGGCAAACCCGAGGAGATCTACGAGCCGCTGGAGCACATCACTCCCGGACTGCCGCGCACCCTGATCCACGTCTCGGGGTCCGAGGTGTTGCTGCACGACGCCCAGCTGGCGGCCCGCCGGCTGGCGGCGGCCGGGGTGCCGGCCGAACTGCGGGTCTGGCCCGGTCAGATCCACGACTTCCAGCTGGCCGCTCCGATGGTGCCGGAAGCGGTCCGGTCGCTGCGCCAGATCGGCGAGTACATCCGCGAGGCCACCGGGTAGCTGATCGGCGTCGGCCTGAGACGATGAGCGCATGCGAATCGCGCAGCACATCAGTGACCTGATCGGCGGTACGCCACTGGTGCGCCTGCACGCCGTCGTCCCCGCCGGTGCCGGCGCCGTGGCGGCGAAGGTCGAGTACCTCAACCCCGGTGGCAGCTCCAAGGACCGGATCGCCGCGAAGATGATCGACGCCGCCGAGGCCGGCGGGCAGCTCAAGCCGGGCGGCGCCATCGTCGAACCGACGTCGGGCAACACCGGCGTCGGTCTCGCCCTGGTCGCCCAGCGCCGCGGCTACCGGTGCGTCTTCGTGTGTCCCGACAAGGTCAGCGAGGACAAACGCAACGTGTTGCTCGCCTACGGGGCCGAGGTCGTCGTGTGCCCGACGGCGGTGCCGCCCGAACACCCGGACAGTTACTACAGCGTGTCCGACCGGTTGGTCGCCGAGATCGACGGAGCCTGGAAACCCGACCAGTACGCCAATCCGGGAGGACCCGCCAGCCACTACGAGACGACGGGCCCGGAGATCTGGACCGACACCGACGGCCGGGTCACCCACTTCGTGGCCGGGATCGGCACCGGGGGGACCATCACCGGGGCCGGGCGCTACCTCAAGGAGGTGTCCGGCGGGCGGGTGCGCATCGTCGGGGTCGACCCCGAGGGGTCGGTGTACTCGGGCGGCAGCGGCCGGCCCTACCTGGTCGAGGGGGTCGGCGAGGACTTCTGGCCGGCGGCCTACGACCCGGGCGTGCCCGACGAGGTCATCGCGGTGTCCGACTCCGACTCGTTCGACATGACCCGGCGGCTGGCCCGCGAGGAGGCGCTGCTGGTCGGCGGCTCGTGCGGGATGGCGGTGGTGGCCGCGGTGGAGGTGGCCGAGCGGGCCGGACCCGATGCCCTCGTCGTCGTCGTGTTGCCCGACGGCGGCCGCGGCTACCTGTCGAAGATCTTCAACGACGCGTGGATGTCGTCGTACGGGTTTCTGCGCAGCCGCCTCGACGGCTCCACCGAGCAGCCCACGGTGGGTGAGGTGCTGCGCCGCAAATCCGGCGCGCTGCCCGACCTGGTGCACACCCATCCCTCCGAGACGGTGCGCGACGCCATCGGCATCCTGCGCGAGTACGGCGTGTCCCAGATGCCGGTGGTCGGCGCGGAGCCCCCGGTCCGGGCCGGCGAGGTCGCCGGCAGCGTCTCCGAACGCGAACTGCTCTCGGCGGTGTTCGAGGGCCGCGCCAAGCTGGCCGATGCCGTCTCGCAACACATGAGCCCGCCGCTGCGGATGATCGGGGCCGGCGAGCCGCTCGGTGCGGCCGGCAAAGCCCTGCGCGACTCGGACGCGCTCATGGTGGTGGAGCAGGGCAAACCCGTCGGTGTCATCACCCGGCATGACGTGCTGGGGTTTCTCTCGGAGGCGCCGCGCCGGCGTTAGGGGGCCCCGGGGGACTCGTCCCGGGCCGCAGCGCTGCTCAGGTAGTGTGATGCGGCCCGGTTCGCCCAATCCGCAGCGGAAGGTTGCCCATGACCGATCAACCGCCATCCGGCGCTTACCCGCCGCCTCCGTCGTCGCCCGGTTCCGCCGGTGGGCCTGAGCCGCAATCCGGTAAGCACGAGGCCCCTTCGGCGCCCCCGCCGCCCCCCGGTGGTTCCTACCCGCCGCCGCCCCCGCCTTCCGGCGGCTACGCTCCGCCGCCTCCGGGGCCGGCGATCCGCACCCTGCCGAAGCAGGACTACACGCCGTGGTTGTCCCGGGTGCTGGCGTTCGTCATCGACATCCTGCCGTACGTCATCGTGCACTCGATCGGCACGGGAATCCTGATGACCACCCAGCAGACGTCCTGCGTCACCGACATCACGCCCTACGCCGTCAACCAGGTGTGCGCCACCCAGAACTCGGCCGTCGGGGTGCTGGCGCAGGCGCTGGCCTCGGCGGTGGGGCTGTTCTACCTGATCTGGAACTACGGCTACCGCCAGGGCACCACCGGGTCGAGCCTGGGCAAGTCGGTGATGAACTTCAAGGTGCTCAGCGAGGTCACCGGGCAGCCGATCGGGTTCGGGAAGTCCATCCTGCGTGTTTTCGCGCACCTCGTCGATGCGATCATCTGTTTCGTCGGCTTCCTGTTCCCGTTGTGGGACGCCAAGCGGCAGACGCTGGCCGACAAGATCATGTCGACCGTCTGCCTGCCGATCGGGGGTAGGTAGCCGCGCGGATGAGCCGGGAGCGCAGCACGCCACCCCCCGGGACGGCCGGACTGGCCACCCGGGCCATCCACGTCGGCTACCCGCCGGATCCGGCGACCGGGGCGGTGAACGCCCCGATCTATGCCAGTAGCACGTTCGCCCAGGACGGCGTGGGGGTCCTGCGCGGCGGGTTCGAGTACGCCCGCACCGGAAACCCGACCAGGTCCGCCCTGGAAGCCTCGCTCGCCACGGTCGAAGAGGGCACCTACGCGCGGGCGTTCAGCTCCGGAATGGCCGCCGCCGACTGCGCCCTGCGGGCGATGCTGAGGCCCGGCGACCACCTGATCATCCCCACCGACGCCTACGGCGGCACGTTCCGCCTCATCGACAAGGTGTTCACGCAGTGGGGCGTCGGCTACACGCCGGTGGCGCTGTCCGACCTGGATGCCGTTCACGGCGCGATCACCCCGCAGACCCGGCTGATCTGGGTCGAGACGCCGACCAACCCGTTGCTGTCCATCGCCGACATTGCCGCCATCGTGGATCTCGGGGCGGATCTCGGTCCCAGGGTGCTGGTCGACAACACGTTCGCCTCACCCGCGCTGCAGCAGCCGCTGACGCTGGGCGCCGACGTCGTGCTGCACTCCTCCACCAAATACATCGGGGGGCACTCCGACGTGGTGGGCGGCGCGCTGGTCACCAATGACGAGGAGCTGGACGGCGCCTTCGGTTTCCTGCAGAACGGGGCCGGCGCGGTGCCGGGCCCGTTCGACGCCTACCTGACGATGCGTGGCCTGAAGACGCTGGTGCTGAGGATGCAACGGCACGGCGAGAACGCCCTGGCCGTGGCGCAATTCCTCGCCGGGCACCCCGCGGTGAGCGCCGTGCTGTACCCCGGCCTGGCCGGCCACCCGGGGCATGACGTCGCGGCACGGCAGATGCGGGGCTTCGGCGGCATGGTCTCGGTGCGGATGCGCGGCGGGCGGCGGGCCGCCCAGGATCTGTGCTCCCGCACCCGGGTGTTCATCCTCGCCGAGTCCCTGGGCGGGGTGGAGTCGCTGATCGAGCATCCCAGCGCCATGACGCACGCGTCGACGGCAGGGTCGCAGCTGGAGGTTCCCGACGACCTGGTGCGGCTGTCGGTCGGCATCGAGGACGTCGCGGACCTGCTGGCCGATCTCGACCAGGCCCTGTCCTAGCCGGCCCCCGAGCAGACGCAAAATCGCCCATTTCGGCGCGAAATTGGGCGATTTTGCGTCTGCCCGCCAGCCACAGACGCTACGAGTGGTAAGGCTCCGCGCTGACCAGCGTGACCTCGACGGTGTTGCCGTTGGGAACTGTGTAGCTGCGGGTCTCGCCCACCTTGGCGTCGATCAGCGCACCGCCCAGGGGCGAGTTCGGCGAGTACACCTCGAGCTTGCCGTCGTTGACGCCCTCCTGGCGGGTGGCGATCAGGAACGTCTCGGTGTCGGACTTGTCGCCGTTGTAGTAGACCTTCACGACCGAACCCGGCAGCGCGACGCCGGACTGCTTGGGCGCCTCGCCGACCTTCGCATTGCTCAGCAGGTCCTGCAGCTGCCGGATGCGGGCCTCCTGCTGGCCCTGCTCCTCGCGGGCGGCGTGGTAGCCGCCGTTCTCGCGGAGGTCGCCCTCCTCGCGGCGGTCGTTGATTTCGGCGGCGATGACCGGGCGGTTGGCGATCAACTGGTCGAGCTCGGCCTTGAGTCGGTCATGTGATTCCTGGGTCAGCCAGGTCACCTGGGTGTCCGTCATCTCGTCACGTCCTTGTGTTCACGCTTCCGCCTCTTCGCGTAAGCCTCTGTCTGCCCCGCCGCCGGGAGTGTTCGGGTGCCGCCGGTCCGCGCCCACGGCCCTAATGCAGCAATACACGGCCCCAACAGGAACCGTGCACTGGCCTATGTTACCACCAAGGAAACATCTGGTGTCCCCCAAATTCGGAGTTCGGGGTCCGCGCCGCGGTCAGGACGGTCGCAGATACGCGGGCACGTCGGTGCCGCAGCCGTAGATGTCGGCCATCATCGGCGGCCGGGAGGATTTCACCGTCGTCGTCACCTGCACCGTGGCCTGGTCGGATGGCGGGACCAGCACCTCCCGCCGGCCGGTCTCGCTGCCGTCCTCGGCGCGAACCCGCACGATGCAGTCCACCGGTCGCGACGGGTCGGAGCGGGTCACGCTGATCGTCACCGAGGCCGTCTCGTCGTCGACGACGTGATACCCGGCCAGCGAGCCCGAGACTTCGCTGGTGCCCAGCCGTTGGTAGCCGATGACGGCGACGGCGAAACCGGCCGCGACCGCCAGCACGGCCAGCGCGATCACCACGCGCCGCCGCGACACACCCGACAGTCGGGATCGCCCGTATCGGCCCTCGGGGCGCGGAATAAAAGTCTCGCTCATGCGTGATTCATATCTCGACGGCGATCCGACGTCCCCGGCCCAGGGGATGCCGACGATCGAGAACTGGAATTATAGGGTCGAACGGGCCCGGCCGGCGGCGCGACGCCAACGGGACTGCACCGGACATTCCCACAGGAAGATGTAGGGGGCGTGTGAGCGAACTGCGGTTGATGGCGGTGCATGCCCACCCCGACGACGAATCCAGCAAGGGTGCGGCCACGCTCGCCAAGTATGCCGACAAGGGGCATCGCGTGCTGGTGGTGACGTTGACCGGCGGCGAGCGCGGCGACATCCTCAACCCCGCCATGGATCTGCCCGACGTGCGCGGGCGCTTGGCGGAGGTGCGCCGCGACGAGATGGCGAAGGCGGCCGAGATCCTCGGCGTGGAGCACACCTGGCTGGGTTTCGTCGACTCCGGGTTGCCCCAGGGTGACCCACCCCCGCCGCTGCCCGAGGGCTGCTTCGCGCTGGGGCCGCTGGAGGAGGCGGTCGAGGCGCTGGTGCGCGTGGTCCGCGAGTTCCGGCCGCACGTGATCACCACCTACGACGAGAACGGCGGCTACCCGCATCCCGACCACATCCGCTGCCACCAGGTCTCGGTCGGCGCCTTCGAGGCCGCGGGCGACTACCGGCGCTTCCCGCAGGCCGGCGACCCGTGGACGGTGTCCAAGCTCTACTACATCCACGGGTTCCTGCGCGCGCGGATGCAGTTGCTGCACGACGAGGCCCTCAAGCACGGCCGGGACGCCCCGTTCACGAAGTGGCTCGAGCACTGGGATCCCGAGCACGACCCGTTCGAGTCCCGGGTGACGACGCGCGTCGAGTGTTCGGCGTATTTCGGCCGGCGTGACGACGCGCTGCGGGCGCATGCCACACAGATCGACCCCAACCACGACTTCTTCGCCGCTCCCATCGCCTGGCAGGAGCGGCTGTGGCCGACCGAGGAGTTCGAGTTGGCCCGCTCCCGGGTGCCGGTCCGCTTGCCCGAGGACGACTTGTTCGCCGGAATCGAGGTCGACGGGTGAACCACATCCTTCTCGCGGGCCGCCTCGCGGCCCATGCCGTGGTCTGGGCCGACGGCGCGCCACGCAACCACGGGCCCGACTTCGGCAAGGCCAGCCCGCTGGGACTGCTGGTGATCGTGCTGCTGCTGATCGCCACGCTGTTGCTGCTGAGGTCGATGAACCGCCAACTGAAGAAGGTGCCCGAGTCGTTCGACCCCGAACACCCGGCGCCCGACCAGGCCGCGGACGAGGGCACCGACACGGTCGAGCCGTCGACGGACGAGGAGACCGGCGGCGCGACGCACCCACCGGGGTCCGATGATGAACCCCGCTGACCCCTCCCGGACGAACACGCTCGGGCTGGCGACCAGCCCGTATCTGCGCCAGCACGCCGACAACCCGGTGCACTGGCAGCAGTGGACGCCGGAGGCGCTGGCGGCCGCGGCCGCGCGCGACGTGCCGATCCTGCTGTCCGTCGGCTACGCCGCCTGCCACTGGTGTCACGTCATGGCCCACGAGTCGTTCGCGGACCACGAGGTGGCCGCGGCGCTGAACGCGGGGTTCGTCTGCGTCAAGGTCGACCGGGAGGAGCGCCCCGACATCGACGCCGTCTACATGAACGCCACCGTCGCGCTGACCGGTCAGGGTGGCTGGCCGATGACGTGTTTCCTGACGCCCGACGGCCGTCCCTTCTTCTGCGGCACGTACTACACGAAAACCGATTTCCTGCAGGTGCTTTCGGCGGTCACGGAGGCCTGGCGGGACCGCCGCGACGACGTCGAGGAGGCGTCCGACCGCATCGCCGGGGAGCTGCGGGCGATGACGGGCACATTTTGGGAGCAAACAAACGGGAGCCCGGCGTTGGTCCCCGCGGTGTGCGACCATGCCGTCGCGGCGCTGCTGGCCGGCGAGGACAAGGTCAACGGCGGCTTCGGCGACGCGCCGAAGTTCCCCTCGGCCGCTGTTCTCGAGGCGTTGTTGCGCAACTACGAACGCACCAAATCGCCGGCCGCGCTGGAGGCGGTCGAACGCGCCGGCGGCGCGATGGCCCGCGGCGGAATCTATGACCAGCTCGCCGGTGGCTTCGCCCGCTACAGCGTCGACAACGCCTGGGTGGTCCCGCATTTCGAGAAGATGCTCTACGACAATGCGCTGCTGCTGCGCGTATATGCGCACTGGGCCCGCCGTACCGGTGATCCGCTGGCCCGCCGCATCGCCGCCGAGACCGCGCGGTTCCTGCTCGTGGAGCTGTCCGACGCGGACATGTTCGTTTCGTCGCTGGACGCCGACGCCGACGGCCGCGAGGGCTCGACCTACGTCTGGACCCGCAAGCAGCTGAGCGAGGTGCTCGGTGACGACGACAGCCGTTGGGCCGCAAATCTTTTCACCGTGACGCGGTCCGGCACGTTCGAGGACGGGGCGTCGGTGCTGCAGCTGCGCGAAGATCCCGACGATCCGCAACGGCTGGAATGCGTGCGGGCCGCGCTGCTGGCCGCCCGCCGCACCCGGGCCCAGCCGGGACGCGACGACAAGGTCGTCACCTGCTGGAACGGGCTGGCGATCGCCGCGCTGGTCGAGGCCGGCGTGGCCCTGGACGAACCCGAGTTGACCCGCGCCGCGGCGCGCTGCGCGGCCAAGCTGCTGGACCTGCACCTCGTCGGCGGCCGGCTGCGGCGGGCCAGCCTGGGCGGGGTGGTGGGCGACAGCGCCGCCACCCTCGACGATCACGCCATGCTGGCCGCCGGGCTGCTAACGCTGTATCAGCTGACCGCCCAGGAGAACTGGCTGACGGGGGCGACCGGGCTGCTGGACACGGCGCTGGCGCACTTCGCCGACCCGGATCGGCCCGGCCGCTGGTTCGACACCGCCGACGACGCCGAAGAGCTGATGTTGCGGCCCGCCGACCCGCTGGACGGGGCGACGCCGTCGGGCGCGTCGTCGATCACCGAGGCGCTGCTGACCGCGGCGCACCTGGTCGAGGGGCCCCGCGCCGAACGGTACCTGCAGGCGGCCTCCGCTTCGCTCGATGCCCATTCGATACTGCTGGCGCAGGCGCCCCGCTCGGTCGGCAACTGGGTGTCCGTCGCCGAGCTGGCGATTCGCGGGCCGCTGCAGGTCGCGGTCGCCTGCGACCCGGCCCGCTCGGAGCTGCTGGCCGAGGCGCGCCGCCTGGCGCCCGGCGGGACGATCGTGGTCGGCGGCGCGCCGGACTCGTCGGCGCTGCTCGCCGGCCGGGCCCGGGTGGGCGACGCCGACGCCGCCTACGTGTGCCGGGGCCGGGCGTGCGACCTGCCGGTGACCCGGGCCGCCGAGCTGGCCGCGGCCCTGGGCGTCCCCCGGCGATAGCCCGGCCGTTACCCTGCGTCACATGCCGCACGCCGACGACCGAACCACAGCGATCACCGACGCCGTCAACCGCTACATTGCGCTGATCGCCACGGGCAGCGCCGACGACCTGGTCGAGCTCTACGCCGACGACGCCACCGTCGAGGACCCGGTCGGCGGGGACGTGCACATCGGCCGGCAGGCGATCCACGGCTTCTACTCCGCGCTCGACGACGCGCAGCGCACCTGCGAACTGGTGGCGCTGCGGGTGGCCGGCAACGAGGCGGCCTTCCAGTTCCGGCTGACCGTGAACGCCGGCGGTCACCGGATGCTGATCGAGCCGATCGACGTCATGGCCTTCGACGACAGCGGCAAGGTCACCACGATGAAGGCGTACTGGTCGGCCGCCGACGTGACCCAACTCTAGGGGTTTCTGGGCTCTGGGGGTTTCTGGGCTCTGGGGGACTCTGGGCTCTGGGGGACTCTGGAGGTCCGCGCGGTCAGGCCGGGTGGCCGACGTAGAAGACGGCCAGCCACATCGCGATGTAGTGCAGGATCGCCGCGAGCACGGTGAACGCGTGGAACACCTCGTGGTAGCCGAAGGTACGCGGCCACGGGTCGGGCCAGCGCAGCCCGTAGAACAGGCCCCCGACGCTGTACAGCACCCCGCCTGCCGCCAGCAGCACCATCGCGGCCACCCCGGCGGTGTGGATGATCGTCGGGGCGTACCAGACCGCCACCCAGCCCAGCAGCAGATACAGCGGCACGCCCACCCACCGGGGCGCCGTCGGCCAGAACACCGTCAGCAGTGTCCCGGCCGCCGCGCCGCCCCACACGATCCAGAGCACCAGCACCCCGGTGCTCTGCGGCATGGCCAGGCGCGCGAACGGCGTGTAGCTGCCCGCGATGAACAGAAAGATCGTCGAATGATCCAGCCGCCGCATCCACAGCCGGGCGGTCGCCGATTTCCACTGGACGCGGTGATAGGTGGCGCTGACGGCGAACATCGCCACCGTGGCGGCGGCGTAGACCAGTGTCGAATGACCGGCGCGCGGCGATGCGACCGCCCACGAGACCGACACCAGGGTCGCCCCGCACACCACGGCCAGCCACGCCGAGTAGAAGTGGATCCAGCCGCGCATCCGCGGCCTGGTGAAGACGTCGGCTGCACCGTCGACCGGGTTCTCCGGGTCGCGTGCTTGTGATCCGGGTCCTGAATTCGCGGGAGTGCTGGTCTGGCTGCTCATGTCTCCGTCGCCTGGCACGTCGAGAAAGTGTGCGGAGCTTGCTGTGCGTCCAGCTTAGCCGCGAATGGTTACGCGACGGTGTCGGTCGCGCGGTGGCATCCGGTGCAATGACGGCCGAAATCGCCGGGCCCGACAGTAGGGTGGGTCTTCGTGGAGATCATCCCGCCCCGGCTCAAGGAGCCGCTCTACAAGGTCTATGAGCTGCGTCTGCGGCAGGGCCTGGCCGCCTCCAGAGCCGAACTGCCCCGCCACATCGCGGTCCTGTGCGACGGGAACCGGCGCTGGGCGCGCGACGCGGGTTACGACGACGTCAGCTACGGCTACCGGATGGGGGCCGCCAAGATCGCCGAGATGCTGCGCTGGTGCCAGGAGGCCGGCATCGAAATGACCACCGTCTACCTGCTGTCCACCGAGAACCTGCAGCGCGATCCCACCGAGCTGGCCGGGCTGATCGAGATCGTCACCGACGTCGTGGAGAAGATCTGCGCGCCGGCCAACCGCTGGAGCGTGCGCACCGTCGGGGACCTCGAGCTGCTCGGCGGGGAGCCGGCCCGGCGGCTGCGCGGCGCGGTGAAGTCGACACCGGCCGTGGCGTCCTTCCACGTCAACGTCGCGGTCGGCTACGGCGGGCGCCGGGAGATCGTCGACGCGGTGCGGGCGTTGCTGAGCAAGGAACTCGCCAACGGCGCGACCGCCGAGGAACTCATCGACGCGGTGACCGTCGACGCCATCTCCGAAAACCTCTACACGTCGGGGCAACCCGACCCCGACCTGGTGATCCGCACGTCGGGCGAGCAACGCCTGTCCGGCTTCCTGCTGTGGCAGAGCGCGTACTCGGAGATGTGGTTCACCGAGGCGCACTGGCCCGCGTTCCGGCGGGTGGACTTCCTGCGCGCGCTGCGCGCCTACAGCGCGCGGCACCGCAGGTACGGCAGGTAGCGACGGGTTATCGGCGGGTGGCCGGCGCGCCACGCCGGCGCGCACGGCTGCGCTGTCGGCGGCGTCGGCGCGCTGACGTTACGGCGCGGCCCTGGCCGGCAGCGTCGACGGACCGCTGCACGACTGGCAGAACGCCGCGGCCCGGCCGATCGCCGCCGACCTCGGACCCGCGCTGACGAACCCGGTGCACCCGCGCCTCGTTACTCTCGCAGCCGGGGCATCGGTTACCGAAGGCCACCGAAGACCACCGAAAGGGCACTGGAATGGCTACGTCGACGATTCCACCCGCGAAAGTCGTCCGAGCGATCGAACGCGCCAGGCATCACCTCGGCCGGCTGTATCGCCGGACGCTGCCCGCCCCGGCGGTAGTGCTGGAAATGCTGATGGACGCGTGGGTGTCGCAGGCGATCACGGTAGCGGCCGACCTCGGCATCGCCGACGCGCTGGCGAAGGGTCCGCTCTCGGCCGAGGATTTGGCGAAGGCGGTCGACGCGGACACCGACGCGCTGACCCGGCTGATGCGCGCGCTGATCTCGCGCGGGATCTTTCGGCGGCGCCGCGACGGCCGCTACGACCTGACCCCGCTGGCGCAGCCGCTGCGTCGCGACGCCGAGATCTCGCTGGCCGCGTGGGCCCGCTGGGCAGGCTCGCCCCAGCTGCGCGAGCGCTGGAGCCAGCTCACCGACGGCATCCGCGCGGGCCGGTGCGTCGCCGCCGAGATGCGCGACCAGAACATGTTCGACTACCTGGCGGGCCAGCCGGAGCTGAACGACATCTTCAACGAGGCCATGACCAACGTGTCCGAACTCTCGATCGCCCCGCTCATGGCGGCCTACGACTTCGGGCGCTTCGGCGCCGACGCCACCATCGTCGACGTCGGGGGCGGGCACGGCCGCCTGCTTTCGGCCATCCTCGCCGCGACACCGCGGGCGCGCGGCGTCCTGTTCGACATGCCCCAGGTCGTGGCCGGCGCCGCGGCGGGACTCCGCAGATACCACGTCGAGGACCGCGTCGAGATCGCCGAGGGATCGTTCTTCGACGACGTCATCCCGGCCGGCGGCGACGTCTACGTCCTCAAGAACGTGATCCACGACTGGCTCGACGACGACGCCGAGCGCATCCTGCGCAACGTGCGCTCGGCGTGCGGCACGGGCAAGCACCTGGTCCTTGTCGAACTGGTGATTCCCACCCACGACCGGGATTTCGCGGGCAAGTGGCTGGACCTGGACATGTTCGTCAGCGCCGCCGCGCGGGAGCGCACCGCCGAGGAATACGGCCGGCTCCTGCAGCGCGCCGGCTTCCGGCTGACGCGGGTGGTCGAGACGGTGTCCCCGTTCAGCCTCATCGAAGCCGAAGCGGTGTAGGCGCGCCCGGAGCCCGGCAACACTGCCCGGCCGGCGTGGAACACGCCCTCGGCGCCGCTTTGGTGCCCTACGGGCCGGTGGTGTTCCGCCTCGCGGCGCTGCAGCATCTGGGGGTGCGCCGCCTGGCGGCCTGAGCGCCCGACTCGTGGGTGCGGGGTCCCGGTGGGCCCCGCATCTACAGCTTGCGCAGGCGCAGCCGGTTGATGGAGTGGTCGGCGTCCTTGCGCAGCACCAGGGTCGCGCGGGGCCGGGTCGGCAGGATGTTCTCGACCAGGTTGGGCCGGTTGATCGACCGCCAGATCTCGCGCGCGGCGGCGACGGCCTTGGTGTCGCTGAGGGCCGCGTAGTGGTGGAAGTGCGATTCGGGGTCGGCGAATGACGTGCTGCGCATGGCCAGGAACCGCGAGATGTACCACTGCTCGATGTCCTCGATGCGGGCGTCCACATACAGCGAGAAGTCGAACAGGTCCGACACCATCAGGGTCGGGCCGGTCTGCAGGACGTTGAGGCCCTCCAGGATCAGGATGTCGGGATGGCGGACGACCTGCTTGGCCCCGGGGATGATGTCGTAGTGCAGGTGCGAGTACACCGGCGCGCACGCGTGTTCGGCACCGGACTTGACCGTCGTCACGAAACGCATCAGCGCACGCCGGTTGTAGCTTTCGGGGAAACCCTTGCGGTGCATCAGGTTTCGTCGGCCCAGCTCGGCGTTCGGGTACAGGAAGCCGTCGGTGGTCACCAGGTCGACCCGCGGGTGGTGGTCCCAGCGGGCCAGCAGTGCCTTCAGCACGCGCGCTGTCGTCGACTTGCCGACGGCGACGCTGCCGGCGACGCCGATGATGAACGGCACCGGCCGGTCCGGGTTCTGCGGCGGCTCGCCGAGGAACTCGGCGGTGGCAGCAAACAGGCGCTGGCGGGCGGCGACCTGCAGGTGGATCAGCCGGGCCAGCGGCAGGAAGACCTCTTCGACTTCGAGCAGGTCGATCTGCTCGCCCAGTCCGCGCAGCCGGACGAGCTCCTCTTCGGTGAGGGCCAGTGGCGTCGACATGCGAAGCGCACGCCATCGCTTCCGGTCGAACTCCACGTAAGGGCTCGGCTCGCTAAGCCGCGGCATGGTGCAAGTGTGGCAGGGGCAGGCGGGCGACCGACGGCTGGGCTGGCTGAAAGTGCCGCTCGATAGACTGGCCTGCGTGACCGCTGCACCTGACGCCCCCGCCACCTCTCCCGGCACGGCCTCCGTGATGTCTGCCCCGCTCGCCGAGGTCGACCCGGACATCGCGGACCTGATCGGCAAGGAACTGCACCGGCAGCGCGACACCCTGGAGATGATCGCCTCGGAGAACTTCGTGCCGCGCGCGGTGCTGCAGACCCAGGGCAGCGTGCTGACCAACAAGTACGCCGAGGGGCTGCCCGGCCGGCGCTACTACGGCGGCTGCGAATACGTCGACGCCGTGGAGAACATCGCCCGCGACCGGGCCAAGGCGCTGTTCGGCGCCGAGTTCGCCAACGTCCAGCCGCATTCGGGCGCCCAGGCCAATGAGGCGGTGCTGCACGCACTGATGACGCCGGGGGAGCGGCTGCTCGGGCTGGATTTGGCCAACGGCGGGCACCTGACGCACGGCATGAAGCTGAACTTCTCCGGCAAGCTCTATGACGCCGGTTTTTATGGTGTGGACCCGGCGACGCATCTGGTGGACATGGACGCGGTGCGGGCCAAGGCTCTTGAATTCCGTCCGAAGGTGATCATCGCCGGCTGGTCGGCCTACCCGCGGATTCTCGACTTCGCGGCGTTCCGGGCGGTCGCCGACGAGGTCGGCGCCAAGCTCTGGGTGGACATGGCGCACTTCGCGGGACTGGTGGCCGTGGATCTGCACCCGTCGCCGGTGCCGTACGCCGACGTGGTGTCCACCACTGTGCACAAGACGCTCGGCGGCGCCCGCTCCGGCATGATCATCGGCAAGCAGGAATACGCCAAGGCCATCAACTCGGCGGTGTTCCCGGGCCAGCAGGGCGGGCCGCTCATGCACGTCGTCGCGGGCAAGGCGGTCGCGCTCAAGATCGCCACCACGCCGGAGTTCGCCGACCGTCAGCGGCGCACGCTGTCCGGTGCGCGCCTGATCGCCGAGCGGCTGACGGCTCCCGACGTGACCAAGGCCGGCGTGTCGGTGGTCAGCGGTGGCACCGACGTCCACCTGGTGTTGGTCGACCTGCGCGACTCGCCGCTGGACGGCAAGGCCGCCGAGGACCTGCTGCACGACATCGGCATCACCGTCAACCGCAACGCGGTGCCCAATGACCCCCGGCCGCCGATGGTGACGTCGGGGTTGCGGGTCGGAACGCCGGCGCTGGCCACTCGCGGCTTCGCCGACGCCGAGTTCGCCGAGGTGGCCGACATCATCGCCACCGCGCTCGCGGCCGGGGCGTCGGCCGATGTCTCCGCGCTCCGGCAACGGGTCACCCGGCTGGCCGCGAACTTCCCGCTCTACGAGGGCATCGAGGACTGGACGCTGGTCGACGGTTAGCGGCCGGCCGCCCGAAGAAGGGCTGCGAAAAAGGGCCCCGAAAAAGGACCCCCTAAAGGACCAAAGTCACCAATCGGTTGCGACACGAGCGGGAGAATTTCACACACCTGTGTACCCGGGTTACAGTAACCCCATGGCACAGAAACCTGTCGCTAACGCGATGACGCTGGAACTCGAGCCCGTCGTCGAAGCGAACATGGACCGACACCTCAACACCGAGGAACTCTGGTTCGCGCACGACTACGTGCCCTTCGAACGCGGGGAGAACTTCGCCTTCCTCGGCGGCCGCGACTGGGATGCGTCCCAGGTGACGCTGCCCAAGGACATCACCGACGCCTGCGAGATCCTGCTGCTGCTCAAGGACAACCTCGCCGGGCATCACCGCGAGCTCGTCGAGCACTTCATCCTCGAGGACTGGTGGGGCCGCTGGCTGGGCCGCTGGACCGCCGAGGAGCACCTGCACGCGATCGCGCTGCGCGAATACCTGGTGGTGACCCGCGAGGTCGACCCGACCGCCAACGAACAGGCGCGCGTCGAGTACGTGATGAAGGGCTATCGCGCCGACACGTACACCCAGGTCGAGACCCTGGTGTACATGGCGTTCACCGAGCGCACCCACGCGGTTTTCTGCGCCAACCTGGCGGCCAAGGTCGAGGAGCCGGTCCTGGCCGGGCTCGTCGACCGCATCGCCCGGGACGAGGTGCGGCACGAGGAGTTCTTCTCCAACCTCGTCGCGCACTGCCTCGAGTGCACCCGCGACGAGACCATCGCGGCGATCGCGGCCCGCGCCGCCGACCTGCAGGTCGTGGGCGCCGACATCGACTCCTACCGGGACAAGGTGAGCAACGTCGCCCAGGCGGGCATCTTCGGGCCCCCGCAACTGCGGCAGGCGATCTCGGACCGCATCACCGCCTGGGGGCTGGCCGACGAGCCCGCGTTGCGGCAGTTCGTCATCGGTTGAGACCTCGGCGCGCCTGCGCGGCGCGCGGGCGGCGACGAGAGTAGCGTCGTCGGTGATGGCCAGCGACAAGCTCAGCTGCCAGGGCGGCACCTCCCGTCAACGCAACGGCAGGACCGGCCCCGGTCCTGGTGCCGCGATTCCCACCGACATGCCTGTGTGGGTCCGCGCGGGCTCAACCCGCTCGAGGAGCCCCACGTGACCGATATCCGGACCTACGTTCTCGACACCTCCGTGCTGCTGTCCGACCCTTGGGCGTGCAGCCGGTTCGCCGAGCACGAGGTGGTGGTTCCGCTGGTGGTGATCAGCGAATTGGAGGCCAAACGCCACCATCACGAGCTGGGGTGGTTCGCCCGCCAGGCGCTGCGCCTGTTCGACGACCTCCGCCTCGAGCACGGACGGCTGGATCAGCCCATTCCCGTTGGGACACAAGGCGGTACGCTGCATGTCGAGCTCAATCACACCGACCCCACGGTGCTGCCGGCCGGCTTCCGGACCGACAGCAACGACTCCCGGATCCTGAGCTGCGCCGCCAACCTCGCGGCCGAAGGCCGGCGAGTTACTCTGGTCAGCAAGGACATTCCGCTCCGGGTCAAGGCAGCCGCGGTGGGCCTGCCCGCCGACGAGTACCACGCCCAGGATGTCGTGGCCTCCGGATGGTCGGGGATGCACGAGATCGACACCGCCGCCGAGGACATCGACGCGCTGTTCGCCGACGGCGAGATCGACCTGACCGAGGCGCGGGACTTGCCGTGCCACACCGGGATTCGGCTTCTCGGTGGCAGCTCGCATGCGCTCGGCCGGGTCACCGCCACCAAGCGCGTCCAGCTGGTCCGCGGGGATCGCGAGGTGTTCGGGCTGCGCGGCCGTTCCGCCGAGCAGCGGGTCGCGCTCGACCTGCTGCTCGACGAGTCGGTGGGCATCGTCTCGCTGGGCGGCAAGGCCGGCACCGGGAAGTCGGCGCTGGCGTTGTGCGCGGGCCTGGAGGCGGTGCTGGAACGGCGGACCCATCGCAAGGTGGTGGTGTTCCGTCCGCTGTACGCGGTCGGCGGCCAGGAGCTGGGCTATCTGCCGGGCAGCGAGAGCGACAAGATGGGTCCGTGGGCGCAGGCGGTGTTCGACACCCTCGAGGGCCTGGCCAGCCCGGCCGTCCTCGACGAGGTGCTCTCCCGCGGCATGCTCGAGGTGCTCCCGCTCACCCACATTCGCGGCCGCTCGCTGCACGACTCGTTCGTCATCGTCGACGAGGCGCAGTCGCTGGAGCGCAACGTCCTGCTGACGGTGTTGTCCCGGCTGGGCACGGGTTCGCGGGTGGTGCTGACCCACGACATCGCGCAGCGGGACAACCTGCGGGTCGGCCGCCACGACGGCGTCGCGGCGGTGATCGAGAAGCTCAAAGGCCACCCGCTGTTCGCCCACATCACGCTGCTGCGCAGCGAACGTTCGCCGATCGCCGCGCTGGTCACCGAGATGCTCGAGGAGATCGCCGGACCGCACTGAGCGCGCGGGCCGGTAGGCTGCGAGCGTGCCGAAACGACCCGACAGCCAGGCCTGGCGCTATTGGCGGACCGTCTTCGGCGCCGCGGCGGCCGTCGCGGTGCTGGTCGTCGGCGGCCTCACCGGCCACGTGACACGCGCGGACGACCTCAGTTGCGCGGTCGTCAAATGTGTGGCGCTGACGTTCGACGACGGGCCGAGCCCGTTCGACGGCCGGCTGCTGAAGATCCTGCAGGACAACGACGCCAAGGCCACCTTCTTCCTGATCGGCAACAAGGTGGCGGCCGACCCGGCCGGGGCCAGGCGCATCGCCGACGCGGGCATGGAGATCGGCAACCACACCTGGGAACACCCCAACATGACGACGATCCCCCCGCAGGACGTCGCCGGCCAGTTCTCGCGGGCCAACGACGCGATCGCCGCCGCGACCGGCCGCGCACCCACGCTGTACCGCCCCGCCGGCGGGCTGTCCGACGAGGCGATGCGCCAGACCGCCGCCCGGTACGGGCTGGCCGAAATCCTCTGGGACGTCATCCCTTTCGATTGGGCGAACGACTCGAACACGGGGGCGACGCGGTCCATGCTGATGACCTACGTCAAGCCCGGCTCGGTGGTGCTGTTCCATGACACCTACTCGAGCACCGTGGATGTGGTGTACCAGTTCATCCCGGTGCTCAAGGCCAACGGCTACCGCATGGTGACGGTCAGCGAGCTGCTCGGGCCGCGGGCACCCGGGAGCACTTACGGCAGCCGGGAAAACGGGGCGCCCGCCAACGTCCTGCACGACATCCCGGCCGGCGAGATCCCGACGCTGCCCGACACGCCGTCGCCGCGGCCGATGCCCAACTTCCCGATCACCGACATTCCGGGCCAGAACTCGGGCGGGCCGAACAACGGTGCCTAGCTCGGCGGCATCCGTTGCGGGGCAGCGCAAGTCCGCCCGCCGCCTGTCGATTCAATACGGGACCGACCTCGCCGTGGCATACGTCATCGGGCTGCTCGACGCGTCGGCCATCCTGATCCCGCTGGGGCGCCACACCTCGGTGCCCTTCGCCAGGCACGACGCGGTGGCGGTGGTGGTGCTGGGCGTGGTGTGCGCCGTCGGCGTCGCCGTGGCGGGTGTGCTGAACCTCGCCCCCACGCTGCGGTGGTTCGCCGCCGGGTCCGAGCCCGACCCGGGTCAGCGGGACACCGCGATGAAACTCGCGCGCCACCAGGCGATCATCCTGTTCGGGGCCTGGGCGGTCACGGGCGGGACATCGCTGCTGCTGAACCGGTCCGCGGGCGCGGCGCTGCTGCTGCCCATCGGGCTCGGCGTCCTGTTCGGCGGCCCGGCCACCGCGGGGACGGGTCTGCTGCTCACCCAGCGCATCGTGCGGCCGATCATGGGGGCCGCCACCCGCAACGGCGAGCCCCGGGTGGCCGTGCCCGGTGTGTTCGCGCGACTGATCATGTTGTGGTTTCTGTGCAGCGCGCTGCCCATCGGCGTCATCGCGGCATTCGTCGTGCTGCGGTCCTACGGTTGGCTCTTCGCAAGGTCGGCTTCGCTGGACGTGCCGATCCTGGTGGTGTCGCTGGCGGCGCTGCTGCTCGGACTGCCCACGATGATCCTGACGTCGCGATCCATCTCGGACCCGCTCGGCGACGTGGTCGACGCGATGGCCGAGGTGGAGCATGGCCGCATCGGCACCTACGTGGGCGTGTACGAGCGCTCCCAAATCGGGCGTCTGCAAGCCGGATTCAACAGGATGGTCGCGGGGCTCGCGGAGCGGGACCGGTTGCGTGACCTGTTCGGGCGCCACGTCGGGACGGACGTCGCGCAGCGCGCCATCCGGGAAGGCGCATCGCTGTCCGGCGACGTCGTGGTGGCGGCGGTCTTGTTCATCGACCTGGTGGGCTCGACGCAGCTCGCCGAAAGCCGCGCCCCGCAAGAGGTTGCGGACGTGCTGAACGACTTCTTCCGGATCGTCGTCGACGCCGTCGACGCACATCAGGGGCTGGTCAACAAATTCGCGGGCGACGCCGCTCTGGCCGTCTTCGGGGCGCCGCTGCGCAGCGGCGAACCGGCGTCGGCCGCGCTGGCGACGGCGCGCACGCTGGGCACCCAGCTGCGCCGGCTACCGATCGACTTCGGCATCGGTGTCTCGGCGGGCCGCGTCTTCGCCGGCAACATCGGCGCCGAAAACCGCTATGAGTACACGGTGATCGGGGACGCCGTCAACGAGGCGGCGCGGCTGGCCGACCTCGCCAAGACCTCCGAGCGGCGAATCCTGTGCTCGGCGGCGGCCGTCGACCGCGCCGGCGAGGCCGAGCGGGCGCGGTGGGCCCAATGCTATTCCACCGTGTTGCGCGGGCGCTCGCAGGCGACCCACGTCCTGGCGCCGGCGGGTTAGCGGCCAAGGGTCGCTAGCAACCGGTGGTGGCCTGTGCGGCGGGGTTCGGAACGGGTGGCGGCCGGCGCGCGGCCAGGGCCGCGCGCAAAAGCATGGCCGGTGTGGCCAGCGCGAGCGGGGAACGGTTGCGCGAGCCGACTTTCAGCGCGGTTGCGGCCACTTGTGGGTCGCGAGCCGCGCCCGCGTAGAGCAGCCGCTGCACCCGGTTGAGTCGGCGGGTACGGCTGAAGTGGATGTTCATCATTTGATGCGCCGCCAGATTACGCCGGTGCCGGCGCTGGTAGTGGCGGGCAGCCGCGTCGATGTCGCCGGTGGTTCCCCGCAGCAGCGGGCCGGCGATGGCGTCGGACAGCCATTCGGCGCTCTGCAGCGCCCATCCGATACCCGTGCCCCACAACGGATCGCCGACCATTGCCGCATCGCCGATCAGCGCCACGCCGGGAGCGACGATGCGGGCGCGGGTGATGCTGGGATAGTCGGTGGCTCCGATGACATCGGAAACCCGCTGGGCCGCCGAAAGATCAGGCCCGTCAGGAAGATCGGAACACAACGCCAGAAGCGCCGCCTCGCAATTCTGGCGGAATGCGGGCAGTCGGTCCTTGGCAGGCATGGCCGCAAGCAGGCTGACTCCGTCGTCGTTACCGAAGATGTAGGCGACGTCTGGCTCCAACAACCACAACGCCGTGGTGCGCCACGGCGGAAGGTCGATGTTGCGGTACTTGGCGAAATAGATGAAACGGTCGTTGCGCCATCGTTTGCCCGGCAGCGACGCCAGCTGGGCCACCGTGGACGCATGACCGTCGGCGCCGACCACGAGCCGCGCGCCGATCCGGCGTTCGGCACCGTCGATGGCCGCCGACACTCCGGCGGCCCGACCCTTGTGGTCGACGATCAATCCGGTGACCCGGCAACCGGCCATCAGCTGCACACCGCGAGTTCCGCGGGCTTTGGCCCGCAGCAATGGGTCCAGAACCCTACGGTCGATGTTGTAGCCGTGCTCGCTGTCATCGGTGCTGCCGCGCAGTATCCACCCGTGCCTGGTCCATGCGTGGTCGTGGCTGCGGACTGCGCCGGACCGTTCCAGTGCGCCGTCGAGTTCGAGGCGCCGCAGCGTGGGTAGCCCGCTGGAGCGAATGCTGTGCGTGCACAGGCGTTTGTGGTGGTTGTCGTTGCGGTGCGCTTCCAGCAGGGCCACCCGTAGACCGGCCCGGCCGAGCAGGATCGCGGTGGCGCAGCCCGCCGGTCCGGATCCGACCACCACCACATCCACGGCATCATCGAAAGCATCGCCTTGGCCAACGGGTGCTGCCGCCCCAGCGGCGGCGGGTCCGTGCGAAGCCCGCTTCTCTGCCGGGCGTTGGGCGGTGCCGTGCCGACGAGGCTCGACACATTCACCCGAGCTGATGAGCGGGCGGCCAAAAATACCGATCAGAGGTACCCCATTGCGCAGGTAGGCTCCTTCGTTGCGCCGCCACTCCGGCAAGTACCGATACCACGGCAGGTGGGGTCGCAGGTGATGCACCGCGTGGTAGTTCTGCGAGAGCAACAATGGAGTCAGCAGCCATTCCATCCCGACCCGGACCCAGGCCGTACGGTAGCGGTCGCTGTCTGGGGTCGCACACAGCCGATGGTGCGGCAACCAGTCAAAAGCCCATGCCAAGAGGAACATGGCGAGACGCTGCGGGATGACGACCACCGTCGCCACCGTCCACAAATTGCCCGACACAACCGCAGCGGCCAGCGCGGTCGCGCACAGACTGAACATCACTGCCGTCTCGGCCACTTCGCGGGTCCATTCGCGCGCCGGCCGGCGACGCAAGCGCCGTAGGTAGTAGATCGCATGGAACGCATCGGCGAGCGCCCAGCGAAACGGCAGCTGCCATCGACTGGCGTGCGTCGCGAACGCATCCGGATCCATCGTGGGATCGTTGGCGTAGCGATGGTGACTCTGGTGAGTGAAGACGAACGACGGAAACGAATACGTCGGGGAGACGAAAACCCACGCCAGGCGGCCGAAGAGAGCATTCACCCAGCTCACAGAGCTTATCGACCGGTGAATCGCCTCATGCGCGACCGTGAACATCCCGTAGCTGACACCAGCATTGAATGCAATCACCACCCACGCCGGCGCCCAGCCGTTGACCGCCGCCGCCACCGAGCAGGTGAACACAACCAGCGCGCTGAGATAGAGCGCAATTGTGGGAAAAGCAAGCAACGGCGCTGCCCGACGCGGGTCACCGACATGCTCGGCGGTCAACGGCCATTCCTCCTCGCCGACGACAGTGCCTCGCCGGGGTTGGTGCGAACGAGGCAGTTGAGACTGTCACGGTGGCAGCTATCGTGCACTGCGGCGTGGTGATGGGGGATCGGGAATCCCGGTCGTGGTCAGCCGCTGCCGCCGATCTCGGCAGTTGCATGAACCAGCTGGTGCCGCTGTGGTGTTGGGGGCTTTCGTCGGGGTCGCCAGGCCCTTCGTGAGACCAAGGACCTGTCGAATTTGCGATGGTAACAGCGCGACAGGTGTGATCCTCAAGTTTGTTGCGACTTGGGCGGCGTGTCGGCCGGATCGATGCAGTGGTGATGCTGCCGTGAGCCCTCAGGAAATGACACCGGATGGATGATCCCCGGCCCGCTGTTTGCGAGCACGCGGGCTTGTCGGGGCTGATCCGATCGGCGCCGTGGCAGATCGTGTTGGCGTGCGCATTCTGGCGGGTTGACACACAGTGGCCGGTTCATGGATCGACGGCCCGGTGAGGGTTAAAATCCCGAGGGTTGAATAACCATGGCGCCGCCTGAAAAGATAAATAAAACAGGTAAATAAAATAAACAGATAACTAAACAACTGTCCGAAAACGGCCGGTCAGGTCAGATCTCTGTGCCCGTTGATCGAGTTTTTGATTCTGTCCCGCGTGTTTCGCCGTCCCGGTAGAAGTGACCTGAGGAGAACGATGGCTTCGTATGTGTTTGCCGCCCCCGATTCTGTTTCTGCGGCTGCGGCGGAGGTGGCGAAAATCGGATCGTCGCTGAGTGCGGCTCATGCGGCGGCGGCGGGGTCGACCACGTCGGTGGTGGCGGCGGCTGAAGATGAGGTGTCGGGGGCGATCGCGTCGCTGTTTTCCGGTGTGGGCGCTGACTTTC
>Ga0078972_1004137_pt1 | contig 40998 bp, 28 predicted proteins | sample YelNatPaOPGAMG01_FD_67568 | JGI IMG/M metagenome (GOLD analysis project Ga0078972, IMG submission 67568) | Hot spring thermophilic microbial communities from Obsidian Pool, Yellowstone National Park, USA - OP-RAMG-01 (SPADES assembly) (version 2) | ecosystem: Environmental > Aquatic > Thermal...
GCAATACCTTATCCTTTACTGTTCAGGCTACGGATGAGGATGGGGATGCTATCACCTATGCTGCTTCCAATTTGCCTGCCGGAGCTACCCTTGATGAGAATAGTGGCCAATTTACTTGGACTCCGACCCAGGTTGGTACCTATTCGGTAGAGATCACAGCTACTGACAGCACGGGTAGAAGCAGCTCTGAACCGATTGACATTGAAGTACATTTAGCATCGTTGTCTATTAATAATCAAAGCTGTACGGGCACAGCCGGTGAGGAGGTAACCTTTACTATCTCGGTAAACAGTGCTCCTAATCAGGTGGATGCGTTCGGCTTTGAGGTGAGCTATGATGAGAGCGTGCTGGAGTTTAAGTCTATCGGGACAGAAGAAGGAACTCGCGGGACTCTCACTCAGGATTTTAATTTTAATTTATTCGGAGTCAACCGTATTAATACTAACACTCTTAAGGTTGCTGGCTTCAAGGCTAGGGGAGTAGGGTTTGCCCAGGGAAGCAGTGGCTCGATAGTAAATTTAGTCTTTGTGGTAAAAAGCTGTGAACCAACAACCGTGAGTATTGTTCCTACTAGCCTTGATGGTGATATCGCTGGCTGGTCATTGGCAGCAGGACAGCTCATTGAGGCTCCTACTATTTCCTGTCCGGGCAATATCGTAGTTGAAGCTGATAGCCTTGGAGGAGCATTGAGCAATAATCCTCAAATTGAGGCCTTCTTGAATGGGGCTTCGGCCAAGGATGCTCAAAATAATCCTCTACCTGTAACTAACAATGCGCCCGCTGTATTTGCTCTTGGTAATACCACGGTAACCTTTAGCACAGTAAATAGCGCCGGCGCAGTGAATAGCTGTCAGGCAGTAGTTACAGTAGTGGATACCATTGGACCGGCTATTACCTGCCCGCAGAGTATTACGGTTGAGGCGGAAGGACCATCTGGTGTTTCTGCCAGCAATGCCCAGATTCAGGCTTTCTTAAGTAGTGCTACTGCCTCAGATACGGTGGACGGTTCAGTGCCTGTTATCAACAATGCTCCAGCTCAATTTGCACTTGGGAGCACAAAGGTAACCTTTACAGCCCAAGATGCTGCTGGAAACATCAATACCTGCTCTGCCCTGGTGAGCGTTGTTCTGGTGGACAAAACTCCTCCGGCTATTACCTGCCCGCAGAGTATTACGGTTGAGGCGGAAGGACCATCTGGTGTTTCTGCCAGCAATGCCCAGATTCAGGCTTTCTTAAGTGGTGCTAGAGCCTCAGATACGGTGGATGGTTCAGTGCCTGTTATCAACAATGCTCCAGCTCAATTTGCACTTGGAAGCACAGAGATAACCTTCACGGCCAAAGATGCTGCTGGCAATAGTACAAGCTGTAAGGCTACGGTAGTGGTGGTAGATAAGACAGCTCCTGTGATCACCTGTCCTGGTGATGTTCTTAGATTAGAGGCAGAGGGACCATCCGGTGTGTCTGCTCAGAGAGGGGCGGTACAAGCTTTCCTGCAAGAGGCTGTAGCTTGGGATACGGTAGATCCTTCTGTAACCATTACCAATGATGCTCCGGCACAATTTGGTCTTGGCTATACCCTGGTTACCTTTACGGCTGAAGATGATAGCGGCAATAAGAGCACCTGTACGGCTACAGTGCTTGTTGAGGACACCACGCCTCCAGCTATTAGCTGCCCAAGAGATATCACGGTCGAGATAAATACCCCAGGTAGTGTGCCAGCCAGCAATGCCCAGATTCGGGCTTTCTTAAGTGGTGCTAGAGCCTCAGATACAGTGGACGGTCCAGTGCCTGTTACCAACAATGCTCCAGCTCAATTTGGGATTGGGAGCACAGAGGTAACCTTCACGGCCAAAGATGCTGCTGGAAACACCAACACCTGCTCAGCAAGGGTGAATGTTGTTTTAGTGGATATAACTCCTCCGGCTATTACCTGCCCGCGGAGTATTACGATCGCGGCGGAAGGACCACAAGGAGTATCTGCTAACTCTGCTCAAATTCAGGCCTTCTTAATGGAAGCTTCGGCCGATGACAATATTGATGGTAAAGTAGCGGTTACCAACGATGCGCCAAGTGTCTTCCCGCTTGGTGATACGACAGTAACCTTTGAAGCTCATGATAGTGCATTGAATATAGCCACTTGCACGGCTGTTGTCCGGGTAGAAGACAAAACGCCTCCTGAAATTACCTGCCCGAAGGATATCACTATAGAGACTGAGAATGCTTCTGGTGTAGCTGCTAGCGATAAGAAGATTCAGGGCTTCCTGAAAGAGGCTTCGGCTGTGGATGCGATTGATGGCTCGGTAACAGTTGCCAATAATGCTCCTCAGAAGTTCCCTGTTGGTGAAACAACGGTAACCTTCACGGCTACAGATAAAGCCGGCAATGCCGCAAGCTGTACGGCTAAGGTAATGGTCAAAAAGGTTGCTCCTGCTGTTTCTACCACTACTGGTTTCTATGGCGGTTATGGGAGCGGATTGTATGGTGGTATCTTTGGTGGACTGTATGGAACTAGTTATACAGGCTGGAGTGGGCTGAGCACGCCGTATTATCAGCCCTCGATTGATCTTTACCAAACATTCGATAATCAGCTATACACTTTCCAGCAGCCATGGACTATCCAATCTATTTGGAATCCACTCTATAATAATCCAACATGGCCTTTGTCAACAACGAATTTTTGGAATCAGTCATTATTGAACTATCCATGGTCTAATCCATCATGGTATAGTTCATGGTCTTGGTAATGGGAGTTTAGTAATGGAGTAAGGTGATCACCTCAAAGGTTAATAGAGTTGTTTCTATCTTCTTAAGATAGCATCTTTTGAGGAGGATCGGTAAAAATCAAAGTTTGGTGGAGCCCGTAAGAGGCTCCACCAAACCTTATTTTTAAACTAATAGAGTTTCTTATTTATTAGCTACCATTGAGAGACATAACCCTCAATAAGAGCTAAGCCCCTTTGAGGATTTATGGTTGTTCTGATATAGGGTTTATGGTGTCTGATATATAAGAGCGAAGAGAGTTAGAGTTTAACTAAGAGTTAGAGTTTAACTAATAGAATTAAAGTTTAAGGGTAAGCATCATCGAGAATAAATTTAATTTAATGTGGGGGAAATTATGGTGCGCCAGAGCGTTTAGCCTTTCAATTAGCAAAACCTGGCGCTTTTTTGTTTGAAATTTTAGTAAAAGAAATATCAGTAAAAAATTTAAAATAAATGATAAAACCAAAATAATGAGCACTAAGATAATAAAAAATAAAAGACAGAATAAAAAATAAAAGACAGATAGAGAAGTAGCAGTAAGGTTGATGCTGCCTGAAAGTGAATATCAGTCAATAAATATTTTGTAACCATTTATTTTATTAAGCTTATTAAGGCTTTTTGGTAAAGGCATTTGTATTTGAGAAGAGAGGGGTTTTGTTGTGAGAGCAAAAATTTATTCATCCCTGTTAGGAGTTTTATGGTTATTATTTTTCATCAGCTTAAATATTGTATCTCTCAATCCGGTATTGGCGTACGCTTCATCCCAGGTGGTCGTGGCTGATGTATGTACAAAATCTTTTAGCGTTATTTATAACTTATCCCCTTACAATGGCGAGAGTTTGGATTTTAAGGTCTACGATAGCTCAGGTAGGGTGCTCAGAGAAGGGATCACCATAGAGAGAAGTGAGGCTGCTGGCCAGGCTTCTCAAACTCCTCAAGCGAATAAGATCATAAAATTTACGGTAAAGGGTTTGACAGTAAATACCAGTTATTTTTATCAGCTCTTTGCTGACGGCGTGGCGATGCTTCCGACCAGCAACCCTCTAAATTATGGGGAAAAATACAAAGTTACTACTGAAAAGCTAGATGGGAGTGAAAACCTGAAGATAACCAATGGAGACATAGTTACCAATGATACGCTCCTATTGCCTGAATATCCACTGCAGGCCAGCTCCTTCGACATTGGTTCATCTCTAGTTTTAGTTGATATTCTCGACAGTCAAAATAACAAGGTTAATGATTACCCATTGTCAAGTTGGGTAGGGTCTTGTTCTCTCGATGGACAAAAGTATGCCTGCATAAATTTAAATAACCTATTCAGCAAGCAATTCCATACGCCGCTTGAATTGATTGGCGGAGATAAAATCGAGATCACTTATTTACGGCAAACGCAGACTTTAGCGGAGAGTGAAAAAAGGTTTATAGCAGAGCTTCCTCAAGAAATGATGATCTATACTTCCTTTATGCCAGCAGTTATCCCGCAGCCTAGAATTGCCTACTTTTATCATCAAGATAAAGATTATGATGGGTATGGAAGTATCGAAGGTTCCCTATTTTTTTCAGACACACCTCCTTTTGGATATACCCAGGACGGGAGCGACTGTGATGATCAAGACGCTCGGGTAAATCCCAAAGCAGAAGAGCAATGCGATGGTAGGGACAATAACTGTGATGGTCGGGTGGATGAGAATCTTGTGCGGGAGTGCTCAACTGTATGTGGTCGCGGTATAGAAACCTGCCAGAGCGGACAATGGGTTGGTTGTACGGCCCAGCAGCCTCAGCCTGAAATTTGCGATGGGCTGGACAATAACTGTGATGGCCGGGTGGATGAGGATCTTGTGCGGGAGTGCTCAACTGTATGTGGTCGCGGTATAGAAACCTGCCAGAGCGGACAATGGGTTGGTTGTACGGCCCAGCAGCCTCAGCCTGAAATTTGCGGCGACAATATAGATAATGACTGCGATGGCGAAATTGACGAAGACTGCTGTAGCGGAGACCTTAATGGAGATGGAGCGATTACCCCTGCTGATGCATTGATTGCCTTCCGGTGTTATTTGGGTATAATAGGCCCTTGTGATCCGTGTGTAGATGTAGATAAGAATGGGAGCGTTACTCCAGCAGATGCGCTTTGTTTGTTTAGGAAATATTTTAGTATCCCCAGTTGCCTAGACTAGGTATATAAAAAAAGACTAATAGGGCACTGGTTCAGTTTAATTGAAAACTTCTACTTTTGTCTTTTTCGTCATTCCTGCAAGAGTAGGAATCCATGATATTACTGGATTACCGCTTTTTGCAGAAATGACGGAGGAGAGAGAAGGTTTTATTATTTCAAGTAGTTACAAAAATACAAAAATTTATTCACCTTGATTTTAAATCAAACTGAACCAGTACCCAGCTATATTGAGAGCAGTTTAATTTTACTTTCATGCTACACTTTTGCAGAAATTTCTTAACGCCTTGAAATCCTTGAAAATTATTCTAATAGCCAATTCATTAAAATCAAGGATTCGAAGAAAAAGTGCAAAAGCATAGCTTTCATGGTAAGAACTGTATCTAGGTCTGCCCGATAATTTCTTTAACCAGGTAGGTTTTCTTATTTTGGGATTCGTGATAGGTACGAATCAAAATTTCTGCTAAAAGTCCAATCATAATAAATTGGACACCGAGAATAACCAGGAGAATGGCTAGAAGAATAAGGGGATTTTTGTGTACCCACACTCCTTGGTAATACTTTTCAATTAGGGTGATTAGTCCGGTGAGGAATCCTGATCCAGTCAGGATCATGCCAAAGGTTCCGAAAAAGTATATGGGGCTCGTTGAGTAGTCGCATAGGAATTTAACAGTTATCAAGTCAAGGATTACCTTGAAAATGCGAAGGATGCTGTATTTGGAAGCTCCAGCTTCTCGTGGGCGGTGATTAACTTCGACCTCAGTAACCTTAGCCCCTATCCATGATGCATAAGCGGGGATAAAGCGGTGCATTTCTCCGTATAGCTTAATATTTTTAATAACTTCCCTTTTGTACGCTTTTAGGGTACAGCCATAGTCGTGGACAAATACTCCAGTTACCCAGGCAATGAGCCGATTGGCAATAACGGATGGTAATTTCCTGCTTAAGAAAGCATCCTTTCGTTTCCTTCTCCAGCCACAGACAAGATCATATCCTTGATTGAGAATACCCAAAAGCATAAGAATATCAGCCGGGTCATTTTGCCTATCTCCATCCATTGACACGACTAGATCTCCCAGAGCAAGGTCAAAACCTGCGCTGAGAGCTGCGGTTTGTCCAAAATTGCTTCGGAAGATAACGGTTTTGACCCGTGGATCACGCTGGCAGATTTGGCGCAACATTTGAGGGGTTCGGTCAGTGCTGCCATCATCAACAAAGATGATTTCATAGGGATGCTCATAATGACGAAGAGCTTGAGTAATTTCCTCAAACAGAGGATCCACATTCTCCTCTTCGTTGTAAACAGGAATAACAATAGAAAGTTTAGGTCTTGGTTGGGCGTCTTTCATCTGATTAGCCTTTTGCTTTTGGAGTTAGCTGATCCAGTTTTTTTCTGACAAAAGGTTCTGCACCAGGATCAAGAGTGATTGCTTGCTGATAATGAGTTCTGGCTTGGTCTATATTGCCTGCCCTCAGATAGGTTTCCGCCAGAAGTATATGCCAGCGGGCATTTTGTGGCTCAAGGTTGACAATTTCTTTCCCTAGCTGAATCGCTTCCGTCAATTTCCCTTGGGCTAGATAAATGCTATGGAGAACATAGCGGGGAAAGATGAATTTGGGATTGAGCTTCATATTTCGTTTACACTCCAAGATATACCGAGGGATTTCATCTAATTCTAAGCCTTCTTTTTCCAGGGTTAGCACAGGATGTAGACAAAAATAACCATCCCGCTCTATCAGTTTTCGGTTTTCAGGGATATTTCTGATATACACCACATTGCGGTCATCAAAATAAACCAGTACCCACTCTCCGTTTTGGTGCAGGTATTTAAAATGCTCACGCAAATCATCTTGCTGGTAGTTTAAGATAATATAATCAATATGGTATTTTTTAAACATTTGCTTAAATGCATTGACATCAACCATAGCCTCCTGATGTTCAAGGTAGAGCCGCTCTCCATAGGGTAGGTCCCGTGAATCCATAACTACACGGGTTTCAGGGTAAAGCTCATGGATAATGTAGGTTCCATACGTATAAGGATTGAAGCAATTTCCCTTGATGTGATTTTCCTTGACATACCTGACGGCTTCGATCGGCATATTCGAGGCTACCCCAAGGCCAAAGGGTTTTCGACTTCCGCTTCGATAGAAATATCCATACCGAAAGGTCATGGCAGTAAGCCCGACAGTGATCAGGAGAATAATTACCTTGGCGAGCAAATCCGCCTTAGCTAATTTTTTCATGTTAAGAAACTTTTTCATACTTAGAATCAGATCGAAAAAGTTATCAAAATTAAGGCTCATAATCGGTGCGGTGGCTAAAGCAAAGGTGGTAATATTGCGGTGCATTCTCAGCGACATAGCTAAAAAAAGGGCGCTCAGGGCAGCATTGGTGAGGTCAAAGTGTTTCCAGTCAAGTAAGAAGGAAAGCCCTAATAGGATCATCCAGATGATAAAATAGATGAAAGCATAGGAGGCCTGGAAGGTTGGGCTTTTGAAAGGAGGTTGCCATTCATAGATTTGACTCATGAAGATTTTTTTCGAGGTAAGCTCAAATGGATAGGTGTAGATATTGATTCCATGAGGGTTGACCGATAGAATAATCCCTGAAATTAGCCAGATTATCCAGAGTTTTTTCAATCGGCGCATGGATAGGATATCATTTTGATGAAAGGAATAGTATCGGTTGATGATCGTTCTGACTGTTTCAAACAGGGCAAAAAGGGTGATGATTCCCATGCCGACTACAAACCCGCCATGGATATTTACCCACAGGAGCAGGAGCACAGGTAGCCACAGGAGATAATCCTTGTGTCGGTATTTATAAGCAAAAAGAATATAGAAGAAAATAGGCACAAACATTTCGGTAAACATATGGGGTCTATCCAGAAAGCGAACAGCAGCATTGAATAGGGCAAAAACTACAATGGGATAAAAGACTGTCCATCGGTCTTTGGTTAATCGGCAGGTTTGGACAATAAATATTGTTAAGAGGACGACCATGAAGGCTTTAAAAAAGATAAGAGCATTTACGGCTCCGATTTGGTATATCAGATAAAAAATAACGCCAGCTAGCCATTCATGGTTAACCCAAGGCATACCAATAGTTCTGAAAGAATAAGTGTCTTTATATAGAAAATGGCGATTTTTTAGAATCAGCTCACCATTTTTAAGGTGCATCCAGATATCGTTATTAGACATTTGAGAAATATTGAGAGCAAAGGCCAGCGTTATCAGACAGATAAATAGAGAGGCAATTATCAATTTATTGGCCAGCGAAAATTTTTCCCCCCTAGGGACTTTGTTTAGCTCGGCAAGGCGGGATTCCTTTTCTTTGACAATGGATTTTGACTCCAACTCCTCTAAGACGTAATCTTCCACTTCACGGATCGGACAGCCATATTCATGAGCTAAGTGGGCAATAGAAAATTTTCCATAATTACTTTGGATATACTTTTTTACCTTTTCTTTCAGCGGCATGCCGTTGGATTCCTTTTTTTAAGCAAAGCTATCAGGAAAATATGGGGTGAAAAGATATAATAACAGTTTGATATTAATGGGAAATATGCGTGCTTAGGGTAGCATGTATTTTAGTATTTGTCAATTAGATACATAAGGCACAACAGGGTATGGCATGAGAAATTGTTTTAGCAATAATATCGAGATGTTAAGAGTTATCCTAAAATTAATTATAAATACAGATAACTAATTGATATCTTTTAAGTATTTGACACTTTGGATTTGGATATTATTGGGATATTAGTAGATTTTCATGCGATTGCCCTTTGAGGCTCGCGAGCACAGGGCACAATTTATGGTTAAGTGAGGAGGCTGTAGCCTTGTTGTCCACCGATAAGCGACCAACCATAATGAGTTATAACATCCTGGCCAGGATAATTAAGTGTCCGAGCATAAAGATCTATAACTTACTCAAGTAGCGCAAGCGTCTCGCCTGTGCTTGACCAGCGAGGCGCTTATCCTACCAAAACGTTATAATTTATTATGGTCGGGCACTTATTTCACTTGTCCACAGGCTTGTCTCATTATGTCAAGTTATAAACCTTTATGGTCGGGCACTTATTTCTTGCTTGATCAATTGGATTTAAAGCCGCCTTCGATCTGATTCGATCGTTTTAATGATATTAAGAGACTCTTGCCACCATCAGGATGCTTTTTCAGATAGCCAGTCGACCAAAAGGGGGGTGGCTGGCAAAGAGGTTTTTTCGATCAGGCTGCTCTTCGATAGCCAGTTGGCCAAACAGGATGATCCGGCAAGGGACTCTCGCGATCAGGGGCTGCTTTCTCAATGAATCAAGGCATCAAGATTATCAGGAGCATCAAGATCAATGATCCTGAGAATGTAGTTTTCATCATCCTCAAGGAGGTCTATAGTTTGTATCTCGCCCTTACATTCACGGCCATAGCGATCGTAGTATATGGCAATCGAGGGACTGAGAGGTGCCCCTGGGCTGACTTTGGTTACGATGCCTATTTCTCCATCCGCCAATCGCACACAGGTACCGGGGGGGTACAGTGATAGGGCATTGATCATGCTGTTAGCCATGATTCGGTCAAATTGGCTTTTTGAAAGCTGAAGGATTGATTGAATAGCATCGACGGGAAGTGCACATTTGCGGTAGGGGCGAAAGTGAGTCAAGGATTCGAAGCAGTCGGCAATGGCGATAATTTTAGCAAACTCATGAATATGTTTGCCCTTAATCCCTTCTGGATACCCGCTTCCATCCTCCCGCTCATGTTCCTGAATAACTGCCTTCTCTATATTCTCGGTAACCTTGATAAACTGATCTAGGAGGCGCAACCCGCTCACAGGATGTTGCTGCACCATCTCTCGATGTTCCTGGCTGAACGTTTCTCCAGAATAGATCAACCCCTCTATAGCAAACATTCCAATATCATGCATTAGGGCCGCGAATCCAAGCTCTAGCAGTTCTTCATCAGAATAGTTTAAAGCCTTGCCAATTAGAATAGAGATAAGACAGACATTCAGAGAGTTATGGATTTGGAATTTTTTCTGATTTGGGATGAGAGTCAATTTCAGGATATCGTTGTAGTCAGCAGGCAAATGAGAGATCAACTCGTTTAATAGCCCTTTAATAAGCCTGATCTTTTTTTCCGTAAGTGGAGTGGAAGAGTTGATTAGACTTTCAAAATTTATAAACAGAATATCATAAATTTCACAATATTGAGGCCTTGCGCAAATATGTTGCTGACTGAGGTTAATCAAACTGTTTTTTCTTATTGGATCAATGATTTCTTTCATAGTGCGGATTTCCTTATTTATTGGTAAGCTAAGGTATGAATCATTATAGTAAATAAATAACTTAAGATTCAAGTAAAAAGTATTCTATTCCAACTCTTTCTATTGTGCTCATTGAGTGGACGAAAGACTGCCTCTCTAAAGCCGCCTCTCTAAAGGCTGCCTCTCCTAAAAATAAGTCGGTTTAACTGAGGAAAAGTTATGCTGGGTCATGGGAGTGTTTTTATGCCTATCACCTGCAAAATATCTTGATGAATTGTAAGGTGGCTTCGACAAAATCGTTTTTTCTTGGTTACTATTTTGTAATGCTGGGGGAAAAGGTCCATCTTCTTATTCAATATCAATAAAAATATTTAAAGATCAATATGATACCCCTAGACAACTAATCTGCTGTCGAATCATACTGTCAAAGTGTGCAGAAACAAGACTGTAATTGCTCCTGGCAATGACTTCAGAGAGCTTGGATTGTAAACTTTAGCCAAGTTATTGATTTTACTTACGATTGTATATTAGATGGTATATCATTTGCCTTGTAAGAGACGATGAGCAGAAAAAAATGAAAAAACTACGTTTCCACATGGAGGAAGAAAATTTATGGTTGCTATTTTTCAAGGGGGAGGCATATTTACCTACGCTATTTTGGGGATATTCATCATTGCCTTAGGCTTGTTTTGCGAGCGGGCCTATTTTCTATATTTTCAACTTAAATTAAATGCTGACGACACGCTTCAGAGGATAGCGCTTCTAGTGGAAAAGACAAATATCAGGGGTGCCTTGGAAGAGTGTGTCAAGATCGAGAAGCATCCTCTCGGCAGGACACTCAAGGCCGGCCTTCTCAGAGTGAATAAGAAAGATAAGGAGATTGAGCGGGCGATGGAGGAAAAAATCTTACGTGAGATCCCTGTCATTAGGGCGAGAATAAACTACTTAGCTATGTTGTCCATTGTTTCGATTCTCCTTGGATTTCTTGGGACAGTGGTCGGTCTGATTAATTCTTTGAAAGAAATGGTGGGGCAGGCTCCTCCTAATGCTACTGAGGTACTCATAGGGGGAATATCTCAGGCAATGGTCAGTGTTGCCTTTGGTTTTATGGTAGCCATACCATGCTTGATAGGATATTTTGTGCTTGATAGTCGGGGAAACTACCTCATTGCTCAACTGAAAGAGAAAACTCTCAGTCTTTTCAATGCCTTGTCTACTCTAAAGGCTAATGCCTGAAAAAGTAGAGATGGGATGATGATCTATGATCAATAAAGACGCTACGACAGATAGAAGCGTTTTGAAATTTATGATCTTTGAAGGGAAGACTTTTCTGAGGAGCGAGCGATTCTCCAAGGAAAAGGTTGTTGTCGGCAAAAGCTTGGAGGCAGACCTTATCCTACATGGGCGAAATGTTTTTGATATTCATGCCTTTTTTTATCGAAAACATGATCAGGTGTTTGTATCGGATGGAGATCTTGGCAGCGGGGTTATGGTCAATGGCCGATTTGTTTCATCTCGCGCCTTGAGCCCTCTCGATTTAGTATTTATAGGGCCGTATACTCTTAAAGTAGAGCTTGAAAAAGCTCTTGAAAAAGCTTGCGATCAGACCGCATGGCCCGAAGATGAGCTGTCAACAGAACCGCAGAGCTCATATTTTCCCGCCCTCCATGAGAGCCCCCCTGAGAGAGAAAATGATCAGGGAGATATTTTTACTAGGGCAGATAGATCTTATCAGGACGCCTTTTTGTTAACCTTTCCGCAAGCTCAAGATCAGATGCCTGCTGCCTTAGAACCAGAACCAAAAGCAGAGCCGGCTGTGGTCCAAAATCGAACTTTCACAAATTTCACTCCCCAAGAGAGTGAGGCAATACCTCTTAGCCAGCCAGCAGAAGAGATAAAATCAGCGGCAGAAGAGATAAAACCAAAAGAGATAGAATCGAAAGAGATAGAGATAGGAGATGAAATTAGGCCAAAAGCAACCCCGTCTTCAGAATTTGAAGAAGAATATCAGGGAGACCCCAAGGAGGTGTTGAGAAGAATTATTGATCAAATTTCAACCTCTCCGCTGGCTGAGGCCGATCCACCTTCGATCAGTCAGGGGCAGGATAATAAGGGTTTGATTTCCTCTTATCGGAATGGGGAAGATGATAGGAGTTTTCAGGATACTGAGTATCAAAATAGCGAGTATCGGGCCTTTTCGATTTCAAGGCCAAGGGATCAGGAAGCCGAGATTGATACCGTATGGGCAGGGTATGAAGTTGCAAGATATCCGAAAAAAAGCTCCCGTATCACCGGCATCATTGATACCGTATGGCCAGAGCATGAAGAGCATAGGCCGCCATTTGATCCAGGCCGGGTATCGGAAGCCGACATTTCGACAGCATCCCCCCACAGGGTTAGTGCAACATACCCCTACCAGGTAAGTGAGGAAGATATTTTCGAGTATTCATTCAGGAGAGAGGGAAAGGGGAAATTTTTTGGTTTTTTTCTCCAAAGCCTATCTTCAATCAAGTCTTGTCTCTTTGAGAAAGGGGAAGCAAGATTTTGTGCCTTACTCGAAATGATAAAAAGTAGAGTTCGATATGGCACCGAGGGCAATATGTTGGACACCTTCTCATCAAGTGGGTCGTCCGATAAGAGCAAGAGATACGATAAGCGAGATAAAAAAGATAATGAAAATTTCTTGAAAAATAATGAAAACTTCAAGGAAGCGAATGAAAGCCTCTGCTGGCAGGCTGAAGGTCTAAAGGATGCTGCCGGCCAGGAGGAGCAAACGGAGGCGGCGATCCCGCTGCTAATCAGCAATAAGCACGATGATGGAGATGATAGAGAGGAAGATGAGGAGAGCCTGCCTGCAATCTCATTCTCCTTAAAAGAGCACCTTATGCAGTATCAGCAGCCGCAAGAGCCATTCCTTAACCCAGGTGAGATGCTGCTTGAAGTATTGAAGTGTCGTGGGGATGATGTGGTTGATATGCAATTTTTAACCCGAAAGGGAAAATATCGCAGTCTGAATGAGTTTGGCCGGTTTTGCCTGGCTGAAAATAAGGATGAGGGAAAATTTTATTTCTTTTTCACCGATCAATTTAAGGGCAAGATTCAATTCAGCGACAACTATTGTATAGACCTCGAAAGATTATCTCTCATTGAGGAGCTATACCGAAAGAGGGAGAGAATCTACCGCTGTCTGCTGCCTGTCAACAGCCTAGTATCGCTCTCTGATGGTAGTTATGAGTATTATCTTCGGCTGGTTAAACTTGGCCAAAGCAGTCAGCAGGCTTAAAATTAGGGCATCTGGCCAAGAGTAAGGCTGAAAGGTGATGTCATCGGCCTGAAAAGCCTTATCAGCTCATACAGCTTGAAAGCGCTCTTCGCTCCACTGGTATCGGCGCAAAAAGTGCTGGTCATCTTTAGGCGACATAGATTTCGCTTTGGCCGTCATGATCAAGATCAGCAATTAGGGTATCTGGCCAAGAGTAAGGCCGAAGGTGATGTCATCGGCCCGAAGCCTTATCAGCTCATACAGCTTGAAAGCGCTCTTCGCTCCACTGGTATCGGCGCAAAAAGTGCTGGTCATCTTTAGGCGACATAGATTTTGCTTTGGCCATCATGATCAAGATCAGCAATTAGGGCATCTGGCCAAGAGTAAGGCTGAAAGGTGATGTCATCGGCCTGAAAGCCTTATCAGCTCATACAGCTTGAAAGCGCTCTTCGCTCCACTGGTATCGGCGCAAAAAGTGCTGGTCATCTTTAGGCGACATAGATTTCGCTTTGGCCGTCATGATCAAGATCAGCAATTAGGGTATCTGGCCAAGAGTAAGGCCGAAGGTGATGTCATCGGCCTGAAGCCTTATCAGCTCATCCCGCTGAAAGTGTTCTTCGCTCCACTGGTATCGGCGCAAAAAGTGCTGGTCATCTGAGGCGACATAGATTTCGCTTTGGCCGTCATGATCAAGATCAGCAATTAGGGTAGCATGTTCAAAGCCGCTCGATTGAGAGTCGATCAGGGACTTCTCCCAGCGCCCTTGTTCTCCTTTTTTTTGACGCAAGAGCCAGATCCCAGACTGCATAGTCGAGGCCACAATATCAGGGGAGCCATCTCCGTCTACATCCCCGCAGGTTAGATACCGGCAGAGCATGTCTGGCAGGTCAGCGATGATTTGCCCAATAAGCTGTCCGTCTACCATTCGGTATTGTTTAATCTTAGCTGTATCAATAAGTTTTGGCTGATCCGAAACTGTAGCCATCTCACCCTCGACAGCCGCAAATAGGTCAGGATAGCCTGAGCCATTGACATCAGCAAGCAGGATCTCCTTGACGTGGCGGTTTGGGAATTCCTCGATTGTATGGTGGATGAATTGCTGTCCATCAAAACGATACATGACGATTTTTCCAGGTTGCGGGGTTCCATCAAGACGGTTGGGTGCGCTGGGGGTAGCGAAAAACTCATTTTTCCCATCCTGGTCAAGGTCCCCGATTTCAATTTCATGGACAAAGGTATTCGGGGTCCGATCAAGCTCGGTAACTTCCCAGCCTGTGGGTTTCCATTGGAGCACAGCGACGATCCCTTGGTCATGGGTGGCGACTACCAGATCATCTACTCCATCCCCCGTTACATCGCCAACTTCAATGTCTCTTAGCCGATTCTGCTCGCCTCCAAAGGTAGGCTTCCACAGTGTGGTTCCCTTCCATTTTCCGTTTTTATCCTGATGCCACAATTTCAGTGCGGCTGCATTGCCGGCAATAGTTAAAATTCCGGCCTGCTGTCCCCCTGGTGGGGTAAACCACAAGGCCTTATGGAAGACATTGCTTTCAGGATCCTCCAGCACACTGCTCTCCCACCGATCCTTGATCTTTCTGACTAGGGTTAGCTTGGCCGCCCCAGGAATAGAGCGGGTTTCACCGTTTGGCTGCCGCTCGGTCCGAAACTGGGCCTGAGCGAGAAAGAGCACCGGAGAGGATAGCGGGGCCGCAGACTGACCCTGTCCCTTGCTTGGCGAGACCTTTGCCGTTTTCAGGCATCCGGTGGAAATAAGCGGCCAGAGTAAGAGTAGCAGAAGGATAAGGCAGCCTCGATTTTGATTAAGCTCTTTCCATAGCTCCTTCATGGGGAAATCTCCTTTTTTTTATCTTTATCCCTAACATAGATAACCTCAAAAGGGGCTTCACTGAGAGAAGGTGAAAGTCTTTTTTGAGCAATTATGGTTGATACCTGTTTTTCTTTAGCCAGGCGAAGGATATTATCGATAAAGGGCCCCTTGACCACCATGAATTCTGTCTCAATCCCCTTTTTTTGAGCCTTTTGTCGAATACTGTCTAGGGTTTTCAGGATTACTTCCCCTCGCTTTTCTTTGATCTCTTCCCTGAGCTGATCAAGCACCTTTGGTCCAAGAAAGCTCACATCTTCCATTATCCGACTGACTTTGCCTGACATATTGGCCTCCCGGACATCGAGGACGATCAGCTTGGCCTTTCTTTCGATAGCCATTTCAATGGCATAGTTGACAATTTTATCAGAAATTTGCGTAGCTGAAAAAACCACCATGATTGTTTCCATAGCTATTCCACTTTCTTATTTATTCTTCACTACACTTTTGCAAAAATTTCTTAACGCCTTGAAATCCTAGAAAGTTATCTCTAATAGCCAATCCATTAATAAAATCAAGGATTTCGGAGAAAAAGTGCAAAAGCATAGTTCTTAATTCTTACAACGATACCCCTACCAGCGGCCAGTACCATTTTACCAGAATTAAAAAAATGATCCAGCAGCAAATGTGCAGAATTAGCCCGGCTTTGAAAATTTCCCCAATCTCATAATACCCTGACGAATAGGCAATGGCGTTAGCAGGAGATCCCATCGGCAGGATAAAGGGTAGCCCGGCAGGAATAGCTACGGCAAAAACCATAGCCAGGGGATTAATAGCCTTGGTCTGGCAGAGGCTGAATCCAATGGGAAGAATAATAGCTACACAGGCTACGTTGCTGATCCCTTCGGTAAGCAAAAAGGAAAAGAGGGAGAAAATCCCAATTGTCCAGAGGGGAGAAAACCGTGTCCCGCTCAGCAGCTGCTGGGCGATCCATCGGGCGGCTCCGGTTTGATCAACGGCTCTAGCGACGACAATGGCTCCGCCGTACATCAGGATTACTCCCCAATTGACATAGTCATTGACATCATCCCAGCCAATGACCCTGGCCACAAACAAAGATACAGCCGAAAGAAGTGAAATCATAGCCAGGTCAAGCCTATGATTGAAAAATATCCAGATCAGGATAGTAGTTATTAGGATAATCAGAACCTTTTTTTCAGCAAAACTCATCGGGCCGATTCCCTGTAATTCTTCTTCTAGCTTTCGCCTGGCTGGTTTCACATCGACTAAATTGAAATTGAAACCAAAGATCAAAAGACAATAGGCCGCAATTAGCGAGAGAGCTGCCATCGGCAGGGCTATTTTCGACCATCCCCAAAAACTGATCGATTGGCCGAAAGCCTCCTTCAGAAGACCAATAGCCAGGGGAGCCCGCGCTCCACCAAGCAGGGTTCCCACCCCGCCGATCACCGATCCCCAGGACATGGCCAGGAAAAGGACCGTGCCGTATTGACCTTCAAGGAGCTGCAAATCAAGACTCAAGGCAATGGTTCCTACCACCGGAAACATCAGAGCCGCGACCGCATGCTCTGGTATGATCAGGGCCAGAAAACCGCAGGTAATCAGAATGCCAAAAACTAAAAGGCGAGGGCTGGCGCTGAAGTGGGTTAGAATAGCTAAAGCGATGCGCTTACTTAGACCTGATTTTATTGTGGCCGAAGCCATAATAAAGGCTCCGAGAATGAAAAATACCGCGCTGTTGCCAAAAAAGGAGTAAGCCTGATCGGCTCTCATAACCTGGAGGAGAGGAATCAGAGCGATGACCAGCAAACCCGTGATTGATAAAGGGAGAGCATTGGTAACCCATAAGACTAAGGCTAGAGAGAAAATACCCAGGGCACGCTGTCCGGCAGGGGAAAGGCCGGCCTGGGGGGGCAGAATCAAAAAAGTGAGCAGGATGAGAAAGGCTAGAAAAATAAAAAAAATGTCCCGCCGTCTCCATGAAGCGGCATTGAGGGATGCAGTATCTGGCCTGTTGTCTGAGTTACTGTTTTTTACCATGAGTTAATGTTTTATACTACTATTAGAGCCTTTGAGATAGTGCCGTTAGAGCCCTTGAGATAGCGATAGGATTTGGCTAGACTTTCCAATCTCTTTGAGCATTTTTTGATCGCTGTTTTCGGATTTTTGAGCAGCATTGCCTGCTGTCAGTATATTGTTGTTAATATATCAGAATTTCTCTTTAAAATAAATATTTCATGCGCTCTTTCAGATGCTCCCCATTTATATTCAATCCTAGTCCGATCTTAACCGGATTACCATAGAGGGGAGTTTCTCATTTACCACTTTCCAGGGTGAAATAAAGGCTTTTTTCGCTTGTATCTCCCATTTTCAACTATTGTTTTTTTACCTGGGGAACATCTGGCGCTCTTTTTCCTGTTTTTAAGGGTGACACCCTTGGCAGGACTTTTTAGCCGCCATCATCGACCTGGTCATCTCGTGCATTAGTACTCCTTCTGATGGTCCACTAGAGATCCTTTTCGGCAAGGAATGATCATTCCGATGGCAGGCCATGCAATTGATGCTGGCCTGCTGTGACGCATTCTCCTGGCCGTGTTGAATGTCCTGGTGGCAGCGAAAACATTCTATTGATTGCTGGTTAACATGAATGGTATGAAGGAGGGGAGGATTTTGGGTCAGCTTGGCTTGCGGATTGATATTGATATTGATATGGCAGGTGAAGCATCGTTCTCGAGGAACCTGACCATCTCCTTGGGTAACCTTGATGTGGCAGTCAGTGCATTGAATATTTTCGTTGTTAGCTAGAAATTGCTGGTGGTTGAGCTCAACTCCGGCAAAGGATATGGAAATGCCGGGCAGCGAATGGCAGGTAATGCACCTTCCGACCCCAGTATCCTTTTCCTGTCTTCCTTTAAAGTGGCAGTTAAAGCAAATCGTTTCAGTTACCCGGACATGTTTTCCCTGAACGATCTGCGAATGGCAACTAATGCATCCTAGGCGCTTTCCCCTAGGCAAGGTCTTCAAATGCTGCTCATGACTGAACCTGATCCCGTGCTTGAACTGTTTTTCTTCCTGAAGCTCTTCCCAGCGATGGCATCCTGGCTGCAAACAGGCCTGATTACTTACCCTAGATTGAGGGAAAATGGAATAGGTCCGTAGCAGAGTCCGGAGGGTGAGCTCAAATTTTCTTGTTTTTTCTCCACTTTGCAGGTTTTCAGAAGGAGTATTCAGGTGTTCGTAGTGGCAGGTAACACAGCTTACTTTCTGATGGGAAGAAGTCTGCCAGGCCTCGGTGTAGGGTCGCATGTAGTGGCATTGGCTACAAAAGCCTGGGTAATTTATAATTTTTTGAGAGTAGAGGGGAATCAGAATACCGGGAAAGCTGGCCAGCAGCCCAAGATAGGCCAGGGTTTTCTTCCACTGGATTTTGGACCGCCTCGGAGTTTCTCTAGATCCTGTAGCGCTATCCGCTTGTAGGCGATGATTTGAGATCGGGGAAAGAAACAGAAAAATGCCCAGGAAGCTGATCAGGTACAGAGAGTAAGCCGACAGATCGCTTACACATTTTTGGTGGTTGAGGGTTAAAAAATTGTAGGCCAAAAGACCAAGGGTAATCGTGGTCAGATAGAGATAGAGCTCCTTAGCCAATTGAACAGCTAGGAACATATACAGAATGGCTGACAGGAGAAGAAGTTTTTGACAGATCTGAAAGTCTCCATAAAATAGAGCCATAGTGCTACAGGTTAAAGCCACGAGAGTGGCCACATCAAAGACTGGCTGGGCCTGCTCCTGCCCCCACCGCCTCTTGATGAAATATCCTGCCAGGCCAAGAAAGAAAGGGGCAAAGAAAAAATATTGCAATCGCATGGCAGGCAATAATCCAGGCACCTGCCGCAAGCCGAAATAGTAGCTCATCGACAAGAAGGCCGAAGCCAGAAAGAAGTGCTCATAACAGGGGAATATCCAGGTCAAAGCCAGATAACCCACTGTATAGACCGATAAAGACAGGAAAAGCCAGCAGTAGCCTGCTTCCCCCCCTGCTTGCGGATTGATCAGGGTCAGGAGAATAATCGTCGCTACCCAAAGATGCCCGGCTATCTTAAAAGTATTTCTTCCCCAAGGGAGGAAGGGTTGGGCCCATAGGCTGCATCCATAGAAAAGCAAAGCTACTGGCAGAGCCCATATGGGGAGCATATCTGCTGCGGGGACTATCATCTTGGCTAAAAGCCCTTGATGCCAGACCACGGCCAGAATGAAACAGGCGGTATAGATATGCCAGCTTTTTTTCGTCTGATAGGCCATGAATAGATGAGCAGTAAATAAAATGCATCCTAGAAAGATACCAGAGGGAAGATTGCGGCTGTAGAGCCAGGCGAGGATGGCGATCAGGCTGAGGAGACTTCCTGTCCAGTAGGATACTCCACTTAGCCTGGGAAAGGATCTGCGGGCATAACTAAAGAGCAGATAATGGAGAAAAACACATATTGACAGGCCCAAGGGAGAGTAGGCCGAGCTATAGTCTAGGGTTACCAGAAAAAATCCGCTCAGGATAAGCCAGCTAAAATACCATAATTCAGCCAGGGGATAGTTTTTTTGCTGGGATCTCATGCCTATCCCCAGCAGTAAAAACCCAGGCAGGAGAAAGAGCAGATTGCCTCCCCCAAAAGAGGCAGCATCTTTCGGAATCAGGTAATAGTAGACAAAGGCCATGACTAGGACGGTTGGGTAGAGAAATTTCTGATCCTCGGTAAACAGAAAGAATATAAGCATGGAAAAAAGATAACCAAAGCCTAACATGCAAATAAAATCAAGAGAATAACTGGACAATTGCAAAGGGATGAGAAAAGCTATCAGGACCGTGAGAAACTGGATCTCATAGATTGATTTGCTGAATGCAGGCCGCTTCATCTGCTGCCCTAAGTAGCCTAGCCAGAAGAAGAGCCAAATCAAAGGGATAGTCAGGATAAGATACCAACTGATTTCGTAGACCGGTGAGTGAATCAGCAGCCCCTCGAAAAAGGCAATGTTCATAAATAGGCCAAACAGATAGGTGGGGATGCTTCGCTCTCTTTCGGTCTTGTAGTTAGTTTGCCAGGCTGCGGTAAAATAAAGGAGAGCATAGGCTAGGGCGATTCCAAGGTAGAAAAAACTCACCGGAAAACCTTGCCAGGCAAAGAGTGAAAGATAGCCAAGGGTACAAAGGTAAGAGAGCAGCAGGAAAACAGTTTGTTTGTGTTGTTTGACCTGGCCTGCTGTGGCTTTGGCCAATCTGCTATCTTGCAGCAGGGTATGCAAGCGCAAAAAATGAAAGGAATAGAGAAATTCGACAAGCATGAACAGAGTAAGGTTTGACCAATAAGAGCATAGGGCGAGCACAAGGCCGATAAATCCGACTACTAAGGAGGCAGGATACCATAGCCTTTTTTCTCCTTGTCCCTGTTTTTGCCAGATGCCGGCATACATAAATATCATGAACAAGGCTATCAGGCATAAGCCGTAGGCTTGTTTGGGAATAGCTGGTATTTGATATAAAAGAAAAATCAGGGTTAAGGGAAAACAGGTCAGGGTAAGATAAGACCAGATGGCCGCGCGGGCAGGAGAATTTTCCGCCGGGCGTCGGATGAGCTGCCAGTAATAGAAAATGCTGTAAAAGCCAAGGGTTATGGCCGCAATAGCTGGCTGTTTATCCAGATATTCTTTGCTCTGTATTAGCAGAACAGCGATGAAGAAAAAGCTTACCAGAGAGGCGCACCTATCTAGCGGCTGCAAGGTCTCCTGGGTGAAAGCCTTCAATTTCACTAGGCCAAGCGATATTCCAGACAGCATTAGTATGAGAGGAATAGAAAGTATAGGCATAGCCAGAGTGAAAGACGCCCCAAGCCCAAGGGCGGCAAGAAAGCAGGATAGAATAAGCAGAAAAGCAGCCGGGTACATAAATATCCTGGCCACAAGCCGGGCGAAGGCAAAGCTCAGGAGGGAAAACAGCAAGAGTAGGCCGCTGCCCAAAAAGGGTTTATTGACCAGAAAGGTTCGACTGACGACCAGCAGAAAAATACCTGCCAGCAGGATCAAACCATGGCTTAGTTGCCTCCATCCCTCTCTTTCCATTAACCTGACCGCGACTTTTTCTTCTCTACTTTCCATAACCACTCAAAGACTTAATCCCGAAAGAGCACAGTGCTCGCATCTATTTTACATTTATTATCTATTGCCTATTATCTATTGCCTATAGATTAATGGGATAGATTAATGGTGATGCTTCATCTCCTCCCTGCTTGCCCTTTAACCCCCAAAAGAGCATAACTGTACCTATATATTCAATAACCGCATAATTCATGCCGAAAGAGTAGGCCAAGCGAGATCTTGGCAACCGGAGAGGAATGCTGTATATAAGAGCTTGATTTGAGCTTGATTTACCTAGCCGATTAAATAATAAGGGCGAAAGCTAAGGTTATGTTTGGCTTAGGGGATAAGGCCGCCAGTAGGTAGCCGATTTTCATATCTGGAGCTATCTTGAGCATTAATAATCAAATAGTACCCGAATTGGTAGATACAGGTCATACTATGCAAAATATTGCATAGCAGGTCTATTCTTAATTCAAAATCTTCACTATTTACCCCAAATTTTTACTATTTCACTTTTAATTATCAAAATTGCTCAGGATTATTCTTACTGTAATCCGAAATATAGTGGGTTTGAGAAAAAAATAACCTTATTGATAACCATCTTCAGCAGAGGAGGAGTCCAGTGAAACGGCTTAAAGAAGTTGGTCTTGCGGTGGTAACGATCGGCTTAGGATTATTACTTATAGGCTGTGGTGGCCGCGGTGATGGCGAAGGTGAGGTGGCTAGCCCGGCAGGTGGTGCAGCTATGGAGACTAGAGGAGATTTAGAGACCCTCAGCAATGAGGCGGCTATCCATGCTCAACCCCATTATCAGCAGCTTCAGATATTGCCTAGCTCGTATATTCAGATAGATAACAATGGGATCCCGGCAAGGCAAAGCATTCAGGGGAGTATCAAAGGAATCTTCTCTCGCTACGATGGTCAAGTTCCGCTAGCCTATGCTGACTACGAAATATATAAGTACGAAATATCCTACCATATTGTTAATATAAACACCAATCTTACTGCAAATTTTTCAAGTTTTTCACTCATAGCCGAGCTTCCTGATGGCGAATATCGGCTGGGGATTTCAGATCCACAGTCTCAAGACAACATCCTGTGGGAGGATGAGCCGATCCTCACTGGTTTTAAAACCTTCGAGATCGGGAAAACATATGAGTATCGCTTTTTATTACAAGAGGGCAGCTATACTGTTCTGGATAAGGAATATGTAACTGTTGGCCAGATCAGATACCCAGCCTGGAAGATTCTTGAGATCTCAAAGGAAGGAACTCTTCTCTCGGAGGAATACCGGTGGGTAAATCCTAGCTATGGCACCCTTAGGGTTCAGTTGACTATGTCAGACGGTAAAGATCATTCGCTCATGTTTCTTGAGGCGGTATTACAGGAAAGCCATTAGCTGGCGCATTAATTTTGTGTCGTATTGGGAAACTATCTCTACCATCTGCAAAACCATCTTGTGAGTTATCTTTATACCCTTGATACCCTTGTCCTTATCCCCCCTAGCCCTCTCCTGGGGTGCAAAATGAGGAGAGGGCATATTTTAAGCTTCTCGCTTTTTGCGATTTTTTTGGCTTGATTTAAGGTGGCAAACCATTAAAGATTTATAACTCACCAACATAGCAAAGCGCTAGACAACCAGGGACGGCTATTTCTAACCACGCTATTAAACCCTCCTCATCAAACCCCTCTCATCAAGGGAGGGTTATGTGGGGAACATTTGGTTAGTTTCAGATGTTCCCCAGGTAAAAAACAATAGTTGAAAGTGGGAGATACAAGCGAAAAAAGCCTTTATTTCACCCTGGAAAGTGGTAAATGAGAAACTCCCCTCTTATTGTAATCCGGTCAAGATCGGACTAGGATTGAATATAAATGGGGAACATCTGGGTTAGTTTCTATGTTATTGACAATCATCAGGTTGTATGATTTAATTGGTTTCTTAATATCAAAATAGTAAGAAGAGGTTGCCGTTAATAGTCAGAAAGAGGTTGCCATTAGGGGATTATTAGGGAATACTACTTCTAAGGATAAAACAAAAAATATGCCACCAGCCACCGAGAAAATTGATCAATCTAAGTATATAATTTTATTGGGAGATGGAATGGGTGATTATCCTATTCCAGAGCTCGAAGGGCAGACTGTCCTTGAATTTGCCCGCACGCCGAACATGGATTTTGTAGCTCAGCATGGGCTTTTGGGTCAGGTCCAGACCATTCCTGAATCTTTGCCCCCTGGTAGCGATGTGGCTAATCTTTCTATCTTGGGCTATGACCCTCGGCTTTACTATACTGGACGGGCTCCGCTTGAGGCTGCTAGCATCGGGGTAGATCTGGCCCCTTCTGATGTGGCCTTCCGCTGCAATTTGGTTACTCTTGAGGATGGTAAGATGAGGGATTTTAGCGCCGGGCATATTTCCACCGAAGAGGCCAGGCCATTTATTCAAGAGTTGGAAGCTCATTTGGGATCGCGAGAATTTCAATTCTTTTGCGGCACTAGCTACCGGCATCTTATGGTCTGGCGAGGGGGTCAGGATAAGATATTCTGCACTCCTCCTCACGACATTTCTGGTCAGCCTGTCGCTCCACATCTCCCAAGTGGTGGAGAAGGGGCTGGGCGAGTGCTGGATTTGATGCTTCACTCTCAGGCGCTGCTTAAGGATCATCCCCTCAACCAGCAGAGGCAAGCAGCAGGCAAGCCTCCGGTCAGTTCGATCTGGCTATGGGGTCAGGGGCGAAGACCTCAGTTGCCTTCGTTTCAGGAAAAGTATGAAAAAAGCGGGGCCATGATCTCCGCGGTCGATCTTTTGAAGGGAATTGGCCGGATATTAGGACTTGACATTATTCAGGTTCCGGGCGCGACTGGCTATCTTGACACTAATTATGTTGGCAAGGCTGATTATGCCCTTGCTGCCCTTTGGGAACATGATCTGGTCTATGTCCATGTGGAGGCTCCTGATGAGGCTGGGCATAATGGAGATCTGAAAGCCAAGATTCAGGCCGTAGAGGATTTCGATCGACTGGTGGTAGGCACTATTCTCAATAAAATTTCTAAATTTCCTTTAGTTCGGATTATGATTTTGCCGGATCACCTGACCCCTATTTCCGCTCAGACTCACACCAGGGAGTCGGTTCCGGTGGCTATTTTCCCTAGGAATGGAAAGGGAGAAGCCGATAAGGTAACTAAAAAGAAAAGAAAGTTCAGCGAACGTGAGGCCCAAGGATCAGGGGTGTTCTTCCCCGAAGGGCATAAGCTGATGGAATTTTTCTTGCGGAGGAGTGAATAGGAAGATGGCGCTGGTAGTCCAAAAGTATGGTGGCACATCAGTGGGAAGTATTGACAGAATTCGGGCAGTGGCCAAGAGAGTAGTGGAGACACGCATGAAGGGAAATCTGGTGGTGGTTGTTGTCTCGGCCATGAGCGGAGAAACGGACCGCCTGATTAATCTGGCTCTGAAGGTCTCGCCGCATCCGCGGGAGAGAGAGCTAGATATGCTCATGGCTACTGGAGAGCAAGTTTCCATGGCTCTTCTAGCCATAGCCATTCATGAGCTTGGGTATGAGGCTAAATCCCTGACCGGCCATCAAGCCAGGATACTGACCAATCGTGAGCACACCAAGGCCAAGATTCTGTCCATTGAAACGGAAAAGATCTTAAAAGAGCTTGAAGATGGAAAGATCGTCATTGTGGCTGGATTTCAGGGCAGCGATGATCAGGGAGAAATTACCACCCTGGGCAGGGGAGGCTCGGATTTGTCAGCAGTTGCTCTGGCTGCCAGTTTAAAGGCGGATGTTTGCGAGATTTATACCGATGTGGATGGTGTGTTTACTGCTGATCCTAATATTGTTCCAGAGGCGGTCAAAATCCCTAAGATTTCGTATGATGAGATGCTTGAGCTTGCCGGCCTCGGAGCTAAGGTCTTGCAGACTCGATCAGTGGAATTTGCCAAGAAGTATTCAGTGCCTATACACGTACGGTCAAGTTTTAATAATCAGGAAGGAACCCTGGTTACAGGGGAGGATGCAGAAATGGAAAGCGTGTTAGTCAGAGGTGTAACCTGTAGCAAAAATGAGGCTAAAATCACCATTACCGGAGTGCCGGACAAACCGGGCATCGCCGCTAGGATCTTTTCAGAAATCGCTAAGGCCAATATCATGGTTGACATGATTATCCAAAATGTCGGCGAGCAGGGAAAGACCGATATCTCCTTTACGGTTCCTAAGGTGGAAAGCGAAAAGGCAGTAGAGGCGATCAAAAAGATTGCTGGTGAGCTTGGGATCGGCGAAATCAAGAGTGATCCGAAGATTGCCAAAATTTCGGTGGTTGGGCTTGGTATGCGAAGCCATACCGGCGTTGCCTCTACCATGTTTAGTTCACTGGCCGCAGTGGGGATTAATATTCTGATGATTTCCACCTCTGAGATCGCGATCTCATGTGTCATTGATGAAAAATTCAGTGAGCTTAGTGTCCGCATCCTGCATGAGGCTTTCGGACTGAGTGCTCAGGAGGCAGCAAAAAGTTGAAGTTATCTTTATTGCAACACCTGATACAGCCAAGCCCTGTGGGCAAAAATTCTATATTAAAAGCAGGCGAGGCCTATCCTATGTTAGGTTTTGATCGGATCACCTTTGATCCCAAGGTAATGGGTGGCCGGGCTTGCATCCGAGGAATGCGGGTTACTGTCTCTTTAATTGTCAAACTGATAGCTGACGGGATAAGCGCCGATGAGATTATTGATGCCTATCCATCCCTTGAGCTGGACGATATCCGCCAAGCACTCAAGTACGCTGCCTGGCTAGCCGAAGAAAGTATCCATAAGTAAAAGTTATCAATAAGCAGCAATAAGTAGCAGACAGAAAGATAAACAGTATGGAAGAATCTGTTCAAATCTATGATACTACCCTACGGGATGGTGCCCAGGCCGAAGGGGTTTCCTTCCTGGTGGAGGATAAGATTAGGATCGCCCGGAAACTGGATGAGTTTGGCATCCACTATATTGAGGGAGGATGGCCGGGCTCAAACCCCAAAGATATTCTTTTCTTTGAGGAAATTAAAAAAGTTCCTATCCGACAGGCTAAGATTGCCGCTTTCGGCAGCACCCGAAGCCCTCGTTATTCGGTGGACAAAGACCCCAATCTGGCTGCTCTCATCAAGGCCGAGACAGGGGTTGTTACCATTTTTGGCAAGAGCTGGGATCTTCACGTTACCGAGGCGCTCAATATTTCCCTAGAGCAAAATCTTGATCTGATTGCCGAATCGATAGCCTATCTCAAAAAGTATAGCGACGAGGTGCTCTTTGATGCCGAGCATTTTTTTGATGGCTATAAGAATAATTCGGCCTATGCCTTAAAAGTGCTTCAGATAGCTCAAGAAGCTGGGGCTGACCGCCTGGTTTTGTGTGATACCAATGGCGGAATGCTTCCCTTCGAGCTTCAGCCGATCCTTGAAGCGGTCAGGCACATCATCACCGCTCCTTTGGGTATTCATGCCCATAATGACTCGGAAACCGCGGTGGCCAACAGTCTTGTGGCGGTTCAACTGGGAGTAGATCATGTCCAGGGAACGATCAACGGGATTGGCGAGCGGTGTGGAAATGCTAATCTTTGCTCGATCATTCCAGCGATCAGGTTGAAGTTGCGGAAAAGATGCCTCTCTGATGAAAGGCTAAAAGAGCTGGTTACTGTATCCCGCTTTGTCAATGAGATTGCTAACCTCAATCCCTGGTGGAACCAGCCTTATGTGGGAGATTCTGCTTTTGCCCACAAGGGAGGGGTTCACGTCAGTGCCATTCGGAAAAATCCCCTGACCTATGAGCATATTGATCCTGGACTAGTGGGCAATCAGCAGCGGGTTTTGATATCTGAGCTTTCCGGCAAGAGTAATCTACTTTACAAAGCCAAGGAATTTGGCGTCGATCTCAGCAAGGACACGCCGCAGACCGCTACTATCTTAAGGAAACTTAAGGAATTGGAAAACCTTGGTTTTCAGTTTGAGGCGGCCGAAGGCTCCTTTGAGCTGCTAATCAAAAAGACTCTCGGCACACACCGCACCTTTTTTGATTTGGTAGGCTTTCGAGTCACTGTGGAAAAGCGGGAAGGGGATATGGTTCCCTTTACCGAGGCAACCATTCGGGTCAAGGTCAATGGAGAGCTTAAATATACGGCGGCTATGGGCGATGGTCCGGTCAATGCCCTTGATAAGGCTTTCCGCGAGGCGCTGATAAGCTTTTATCCGAGCCTGAAAGAGGTGAAGCTGATCGATTATAAGGTGCGGATTCTAAATAATAGGCAGGGAACAGCGGCCAAGACCAGGGTGCTGATCGAATCAGCGGATGAGCAGATGAAATGGGGAACGGTTGGAGTTTCGGAGAATATCATCGAGGCTAGCTGGCAGGCCCTGGTTGACAGTATTGAGTATAAGTTACTGAAGGATGAAGAGATGGCCAGCCAGAGAGAAATCCAGAAAGAAATCCCAAAAGAATAAAGAAATCCCAAAAGAATAGGTAAGTATTAGAATATAGTAACCAGTTCCCAACTTATGGGCTTATCCTTGGATATTACGGCGTATCTTGAAGAAAAAAAAGCAGTTATTGAGGATTGGCTAAAGAGGGCTATTCCACCTGAAACCCCTGCTTTGGCCACTATTCACCAGGCCATGCGCTACAGTCTCATGGCCAGGAGTAAAAGGATTCGCCCCATCCTGACCCTGGCTACGGCTGAGGCTATGGGGGGAAAGATCGAGGCCGCGCTCCCCTTTGCCTGTGCTCTTGAGCTGATCCATACCTACTCACTCATTCATGATGATCTGCCAGCTATGGATAATGACGATTTTCGGCGGGGGCAGCCGACGAATCATAAGGTTTTCGGAGAGGCTATGGCTATTTTGGCCGGCGATGCCCTACTTACCCAGGCATTTATTTTGATGAGCTCACCAAGCCTGGCTATGTGCTCTTCATCTCCTCCGCTTGTCTCTCCCCAGCTTACCTTGCGGATTATTCAAGAAATAGCCAAAGCTGCTGGAGTGGAAGGAATGGTCGGCGGGCAGGTAATGGATGTAGAACTTGAGGGGCAGCCAGCCACCCTGGCCCAGGTAGAGGACATGCACAGGCTAAAAACCGGGGCCATATTTTTGGCCGCCGTGCGTGTGGGGGGGCTTGTGGCTGAGGCCTCTGAGGAGCAAATGGAAATTCTCTCCTGCTATGGCCGACATATTGGTCTGGCCTTCCAGATCGTGGATGATGTGCTGAATGTTGAGGGGCAGCCGCAAGTTTTGGGAAAGTCGGTGGGAAGTGATCGGTTGGCTCGAAAAGCTACCTTCCCGTCGGTTTTGGGCCTTGAGGAATCCAAAAGGTGTGCTCGGCAGCATTACGCGCTGGCTATTCAGGCCCTTGAGGGATTTGACAGCCGGGCAGATACTCTTCGGGCTCTAGCCGAATTTGTCGTTGGTCGCCGGTTCTAGGGATTATTTACCTAATCGGAGGGGCTACATTAATAATGGAGCAGGGGGTACTATCGAGAATCAACGGTCCGGATGATCTACGATCGCTTGATCGGAGCGAGCTTTCTGAATTAGCCAGCGACATCCGCCATCTTATCATTGACACTGTCTCCCGAAATGGCGGTCATCTGGCGGCCAGTCTGGGCGTGGTTGAATTGACCATCGCCCTGCATTGGGTGTTTCACTCGCCGGAGGACAAGATCATTTGGGATGTAGGCCACCAGTGCTATGCCCATAAGATCTTGACCGGAAGGCGCGATCTTTTCCCTCGACTTCGACAGTATGGAGGCTTGAGCGGCTTTCCCAAGCGAGCCGAGAGCATCCATGATGCCTTCGATACCGGCCACAGCAGTACCTCGATCTCTGCCGCCTTGGGAATGTGCATCGCCAGGGACATGCAGGGGAAGCACTATAAGGTCATTGCCGTGATTGGAGATGGCTCACTGACCGGTGGAATGGCCTTTGAAGCGATGAACCATGCCGGGGACCTGAAAAAAGACCTTCTGGTGATTCTAAACGACAATAAAATGTCCATCTCGCCCAATGTCGGGGCCTTATCCACCTATCTGAATCGGATTATCAGCGGACAATTCTACAATCGCATGAAGCGAGAGATCGAAACGGTGCTTCGATCCATTCCTCAGATCGGGACCCATATGGTCAAGATGGCCGGGCGGTTGGATGAAGCCATAAAATCGCTGGTGGTGCCTGGTATTATGTTCGAGGAGCTGGGGTTTAAATATATTGGGCCAATCCCTGGCCACAATCTCATGACCCTGATCGATACCCTGGAGGCGGTTAAAAGATTTCAGCGGCCCGTTGTCCTCCATGTGTTAACTCAGAAGGGTAAGGGATATACTCCGGCAGAGCTCAAGCCTTCGGCTTATCACAGCGCTTCGCCGTTCATAGTGGAATCGGGAAGCTTCAAGCTGCAGAAAGATAAGAGCCAGCCGAGCTATACTCAGGTTTTCTCTCAAACCCTGATCAAGATTGCCCAGCAGAATTCGAAAATCGTGGGGATCACCGCGGCCATGCCGGAAGGAACCGGGCTTGACCGCTTTGCCCAGGTTTTCCCAGAGAGGTTTTTCGATGTAGGCATTGCCGAGCAGCATGCTGTAACCTTGGCGGCTGGTATGGCCTGCCAGGGACTTAGGCCGGTGGTGTCGATTTACTCAACCTTTTTGCAGCGGGCCTACGATCAGATCCTGCACGATGTCTGTCTGCAAAACCTGCCGGTTATCTTTGCCATTGATCGAGCCGGGCTGGTTGGCGAAGATGGCCCCACGCATCAGGGGAGTTTTGACCTCTCTTATTTGCGCCCTATGCCAAACCTGATCCTAATGGCCCCTAAGGATGAGAACGAATTGCAGCATATGCTATATACGGCCACTCTTTATGATGGCCCGGTAGCTATCCGCTATCCGCGAGGAAATGGCCTTGGGGTTAGCCTGGATGAGGCCCTTTCTCCCCTGCCGATCGGCAAGGGAGAAGTAGTGCGAAGGGGAGAAGACCTTACCCTCATAGCCATTGGAAGCATGGTTAGTACTGCTTTTACTGCTGCCGAGCGGCTGGCTGATGAGGGGATCAGGGCTAAGGTGATTAATGCTAGATTTGTGAAGCCCTTGGATCGAGAATTGATCCTCCAAGCAGCCAGGCGGACAGGCAGGGTGATTACTATCGAGGAGAATGTGCTTCCGGCAGGATTCGGCAGTGCTGTCCTTGAGCTGTTGGAGCAAGAGGGGCTGTGGTCATCAGTGCGGGTTCGGCGATGTGGTATCCCTGAGCAATTTATGGCTTTTGGGCCAAGGAGGGCTCTTATGGAGGAGCTTGGCTTGAGCGAGACTGGAATTGTGTCTGTGGCTAGGCAAATGTGCTCCCTAGAGGAGTCGGCTGTAGGATATTGGAAGGAACCCTTTTGAAAAAGGGTTCCTTCCAAACCATCCTCCCAAAACTTTAATTAATCAAAGTTTTAGGAAAAGGGTGAAAGGGGAAAACCCTTTTTCAAAAGGGTTTTCCCCTTGGAGAAAAAAAATGAGCATCTGGCCAAAGTTTTCCTCATCATTTTTTTTGATTATTTTCTCCGGCCTCTGTCTTCTTATGGCTGGCGGATGTGCCTACTTTGGCCTGGTTTCCTATCCTGAGTTGGTGCAGGAAAAAAAGCAATTGCTGGTTAGCGGCAATTTTGATAAGGCCTTGCGATCTCTTGAATCTGGGATCAGCTCTGGCAATTGTCAGGTTCTAAATCTCATGGAGCAGGGCATGATTCGCCATATGCAGGGTGATTACCAGGGCAGTATTTATTCTTTTGAGCAGGCTCTGGCCCTGATTCACTCTTTCGAAGACCGGGCTGTAATCAGCGCCAGAAGCGTGGCCAGTCAGCTCCTCACCCTGCCGATGAATGACAATGCCATTCCCTATTATGGCTATCCTTTTGAGCGGGTATTGATTAATACCTATCAGGCCATGAATTATCTTTTTCTTGGGAACCTGGAGGGAGCTCGGGTTGAGGTTCGCCGAGCTGACCAGCGACAAACCAAAGAGCTTGAGCGGCATAATAGAGAGGTCAGTGAATACCAGCGATGGGGAAGCAGTCGGGGAATTGAGGTTAATAATTATGCGGGGGTGCAAGAGCTTCGGGATGAGCTGCAAACATTGAGTGGATCGACCATGAGTTCCTTTCAGAATGCCTTCACTTATTACCTTTCTGGTATTATCTATGAGCTGAACGGAGAGTATAATGATGCCTATATTGATTATAAAAAGGCTTATCAGCTCAGCCCTCATTTTACCTGCGTTCGATCCGATCTCCTTCGGCTTTCCCGAAAATTAGGCTTTCAGGAAGAGTATGCCGAATGGAGCAGCCGTTTTCAAGACCTGCTTAAGGAGGAGGAGCGGCAGTGGCCGGCCGGCAGCTTATCGTCGGACGCCGTCGGAGCCGAGCTGATTCTGTTTTATAGCCAGGGATTTATCTGTCAGAAGGAGCAGATCAAGCTTACTCTGCCGATCAATAATAGCCTGGTCAGTATAGCTCTGCCAGTCTATAGCCGCAAGGAGAGCACTGCTAGCTCCTTGCTGCGGGTTCAGGCTTTTGATTCTGTGGCTCGGCTGGGGACCACAAGTGAGGTGGTGAACCTCGATACCCTGGCTATCAAGGCTCTTGAGGAGCAGCTTCCCGTCATCATCACCCGACAGCTTGCCCGTATTATTAGCAAGGCGGCTATCAGCAGGCAGATGGAAAATAATAATCTAGCTTTTGTGGCCACAAGCCTTTATAATATCCTCAGTGAGAATGCTGATTTGCGAAACTGGCTCATGTTGCCGAACAATATCCAGATACTTAGAAGACGGCTGAGCGCTGGAAGACACGAATTCACCTGGCGCCTTGAGAGCCGCTTCGGCCAGGTGCAGAGTATCCATAAGACTACCGTAACTTTGCAAGATGGAGATATCTGCCTAGTGAATCTGCGCTCCATTGATGGCCGTCTGCTGGCCAATGTTAAGGTATTGCCCAAAGCATAGATAGAGTGGTTAGGAGTTTTAGGCAAGGGGATAGAGAAAGAAGAGAACAAGGAGGAGAAAAAAATGGATCCGATACTGTACCCTATTTCTGACAAACCCGAAGCATATCCTGGTAAATCAAACGTTGATCAACCTGATAAACCCTGTGGGGATGAGCCTTTGAGCCTAAATGGCAGTCGGCGAGTCTCAGCTCCTCTTCTCCTTGATCTTTTGGACAGTGGAATGGACATTAAGGAGATTGTTGCCCGCTACCCTCAATTTAATGAGGATGATATCAAGGCAGCCATAGCCTACGGGTCTGAGTGGCGGGAGTTGTGAAAAGAAAGACCATGGCGAGGAGGTATATATGGTTAAAAAATTATTACTGTTTACTGTCTGGTGCTTATTTATCTCGGCTTGCGCTCCTGTTACCAGCAGTAATGTCGGCGGTGGCCAGGCACTGCCGCAAGGGGGAGGAAATTATGCCTTCAGCAACTTTGTGTTGATTAACAACAAGGCGCTGCTGCGGGATTTGCAGATCACGGATATTAAATCCAAGATGGTCAATAACCTGATGCAGGTCCAGGTTCAGGTGCTGAACAAAACCAGCAGAACTTTCCCTTTTGAATACTCTTTCACCTGGTTTGATGCCTCAGGCTTTCAGGTGGTTGGTGTTGGTGAGCACTGGACGCCGGTTATCATTAATGGGAATGAGGTCAAGAGCCTGAATGGAGTGGCCCCGACCCCTGAGGCTACCCAGTTTAAGGTTCAGATTAGAAAGGCGAAATAACTTTTTACTATACTTTTGGCATTTATTTTTTGCATTTTTCCGCCATTCCTGGGCAAGCTGAGGATCAATAAGCCCTTGATATTATGGAGGATAGCGACATGATTCGAAAAAGGAGATTTTTTCTAGCTTTTGCCTTGTTAGCTCTGCTGGCTGTTTCTGGCCTTGCAGGGTGCGGCGGCACTACGGTTCGCTATGGCGATCCTGGGGAGGTAGAGACCCTGACCCTTGAGTTTGGCTCTACCGACCTTCAGACCATCGCTGAAAAGATGGTTCAGTCCCTGCTGGTCAGCCCGCTATTCGGTGACAGAAGACCGGTAGTCTATGTCAGTCAGGTCAAGAACAAGACCGCTGAGCATATTGACACCAAATCGATTACGGATACCATCAGCACTGCCCTTTTGAAATCGGGCAAGGTGCGCTTCACCGCGGCTAGTGAAATCAACAAAGAGCTTTTGGAGCAACTGGAATATCAGGAAAATGCTGGTCTGGTTGACCCTAAAACCCAAAAGCAGTTCGGCAAGCAGATTGGTGCAGATTACATGCTCTATGGTGAGATTACCTCTATTACTAAAGCCGCGGGTAGGAAAAAGGATGTTTACTACAAGATTACCCTAAAGCTGGCTGATATTGAAACCGGAATCATCGAGTGGGCGGATGAGAAGGAAATCCGCAAAGGAGCGCAGAAAAGCCTCCTTGGGATGTAGCGGAAGCAGAAGTATATAGTGTTATGCAAGGTTACAGAAGAGTGTGAGGGGAGGAAAGTGTATGATTCTGAAAAAAAAGGGCTTAGCCGGCATCTGGCCTTGGGCGCTGCCGATGATTCTGACAGCGGTAGTGGTGGGGAGTGTCATCTTAGCCGCCGGGCCGCATGCCGCGCTAGCTCAGGATGATTATCCAAGTTTTGGTCTTCGATTGAACTGGACCCAGTATATTGAAATTTCTAAAGATCAGCAGGATGTAGAGGTCTCTCAGCAGACTGCTCAGATCGCTTATCGTGAGCCGCAACTTTTCTGGCTTTCGTTCGGCCTTGGCCAGGAGAAGATTGATGCGCCGCACTGTTGTTGGCAGGAAATTGATGATGCTCTATGCTTTCAAGTGGCTGGAGCTTACTATATTGCCCCAAATATTGAGCTTGGCATCCCGGCTGATTTTTCTCTCGGCGCAGAGTATAGCCGCAGCCGTCACGACTACGGTAAAGACAGTCGGCTGACCCATCAGCGCTTGATCGGCACAGCCAATCTGGAGTGGGATCTTCATCCGGCTACACCCTATATTCGCTTTGGTGCTCTCTATTCTAGCCTTGATACCTCTGGTAATGATAAAAATGAAGATGAGACTTCGGGCCTCTTTATTGGCGGTCTTCGCTTTTCCCTGACTCAAGGCTTAATCCTTGGAGCGGAATTCAATATTAGCCGAGATATTGGCTTTGGCGCCCTGGTGGGTTATTATTTCTGATCGGCTTTCTCCTTTAGCCGAAGAAGGATGCTTGAGGCAATTGGAGGACAGCCCGGAATATAGATTCCCGCCTCCTTATGAGCGGCTGTGCAATTTCCAATCAGGACGATGCCAGGGGGAGGATCTTTAATATCCTTTCCAATTCCCAAAATCAGTTTGCCGTCTTGAAACAGTGATTTTGGCACCTCGGGGAGATATCTTCGCAAGAAGAGAAGGGTTGTGGACAGGCAAGCGCTGCATGAGTTGCAATCATGAACTGTAACATCCGGGTATTGGATGGAGATTTTTTTCGGGGGAGGGGCAAATGATTGCTGAAAGAGGCGGTATTCTGGTGGCAGGATCTTTATCCTGTCAAGGTCGATGGTCCCAAGCCCCCGCTCGGCAGCCATACGAAGATGAGGGATTGAGGCTGGCTCAAAGCCCATGAGGAAGGCGGCTACGGCATCAGCAGCCAGGCAATCGAGGCTAGCTACGACCAGATTCGCCTTTTTCGGCTCTCCTTCGCTGGGGCCTAATCCTTCAAGGCCGATCGTGCCATCGATCAAAGCAAGGTCTGGCCGCAAGACCTCAGCCATGTCAGCAATGGCTACATCTAGGGCCTTTCCCTGGCCTGGCGGCAAAGCGGGATATTCAAGCTGATGCAGTCTCGCCTTCTCTCGTCTCCAGAGCACTCCTTTCATATTCTTGATACTCAGGCTGACTACAGTATGCATGTGGGTTTTCATAACCGGTATGGAAACAAGATAATCTACCTTCCTAATTGGACCGCATACCCGAAGGCTATGCAGCAGTTTCCCTCGCGGAACCGGCAGCTCGAAAGCAGGGTCTTCATCGAGATCGACTAGTTGTACTCCTCTACTGCGGGCAATCTCCGACATTCCGGCTTTCTCCAGGGCATCGAGGGCCCGCACCCCCAGAATAGGGCTTTCCCCAAGAAGAATCTCGGAAGGTGAAAATTGCCGGAAAAAATCAATGGCCGCGGCTACAACCGAGGGATGAGTGGTTATGCCAGAGCAGGCAGGCACAAGGCGGCCAGCATTAGGTTTTAGCAAGATTCTTTTGCCAGCCAGGGGAGGCAATTTAAGCGCACTGAGGGCCTTGAAGGCGTTCTCGTATGGGTCATCCCCTCTGGTTACCGTTACCAGAGGAGGGGTTGTAGACAAAAAAGATGTTTTTTCCTTTTGCATATTCTTTGCACTTTTTTGCCCTGCCGCAAGAGGTCAGGGCGTCGGGTAGTTTTTAGCACATCTTGGGATAAGAGCCAAGGATTTTCAAAAAGGCGGCCTTGGCCTCGATTTTTTGTAGAGCTTCGGCCAGGTGTTGATCCTGCCTATGTCCTTCGCAATCAATATAAAAAATATAATCACCAAGCTTTCCTGATGGTCGGGATTCGATTTTGGTCAGGTTTATATTTCGGATTTTGAATTCTTCAAGCATCTCGCATAAGATACCCGGTCGGTCAGCTACGGGATAAATCACCAGGCTGGTTTTGTCCCTGCCGGTCCGCTCCGGCGAATCCTCCTGGCCGATTACTACAAAGCGGGTTACATTGAATTTGCTGTCTTGAATGTTTCTTACCAGCAGCTTCAGGTTATAGATTTGGGCGGCAATGGTCGGGACAATGGCTGCATGTTCAGGGCTGGTCTGCTGAGCCAACATTTCCGCAGACTTGGCGTTACTGCTGGTTTCGATGATTTCTACCCCGCAAAGCCTTGTCCGCAGGAAAGTTGTACACTGGGCATGGGTCTGGGGATGAGCATAAACAACCTTGATCTGATTGACTTCGCCCCAGCCAGCCAGATTGTGCTTGATTGGAAGCACTGTCTCTGCCTTTATGGATAGGTTAAAATGCAAAAGGGCATCTAAGGTAAAGCCTACCGATCCGGTGATTGAGTTTTCAATCGGCACCATCCCAAGCTCTCCTTCACCAGAGGCTGTTCCCTCAAAGACGTCCCAGACTGTAGGCTTGAAGATAACCTCGGCCTGCTGGCAGTAGCCAAGCACTGCCTCGTGGCTGAATGTCCCCTTTGGCCCAAGGGTGATAATTCGCATCCTTGTCTTCCTCCATTATTCTCTAGTCAATATTCTCTGCTCGTTCAATATGTTTTGGTCGTATTGACTATATCTATTCTTATTTTCCTCATTCTTTTTCGGATTGACTATCGACTACTTTAACAGGGAACTACCAGGGTAACAATCACCCCAGATTGGGCTATCAGAAGACCAGCAACCCATTTAATCATACTTGATTTTACCTGCTCAATCTCTTTGGTTAGTTTGAGTTCGGCTCCTTTGATTTCTCCTCGAACCTCTTCAATCTCTTTGGTTAGTTTGAGTTCGGCTCCTTTGATTTCTCCTCGAGCCTCTTCAATCTCTTTGGTTAGTTTGAGTTCGGCTCCTTTGATTTCTCCTCGAACATCTTCAATCTCTTTGGTTAGTTTAAGCTTAATCTCTTCAATCTCTTTGGTTAATTTAAGCTCGACTCCTTTGATTTCTCCTCGAGCCTCTTCAATCTCTTTGGTTAGTTTAAGCTCAGTGGCCTTTATATCACCCCGAATAACTTCGGTCTTCCCCCGAAGAGCTTCCGTTTCACCCCGAAGGGCTTCGGTTTCCTTGCGAAGAGCCTCGATTTCCTTACGGATAAGTTCAATTTCTTTGGTTAGCTTGAGCTCGGTCTCCTTGAGATTCTCTTTCGTTGCTAACTCTTGCCTATGTTCACTTATCAGCGTTTCAATATCCTTGACCGCTGCTTGAGCTTTTTCTTTACCAAAGGTTTCTGTAAAGATATCGAATAATTCCATGATCTCGATGCTCATCTTGTTGCTACCTTATTGCTGCCTTATGTTATCTTATATTTTATATTATCTTATTATATTATCTTATCTTTTAAGATTATCTTTAAGATACTGTCTTGTCTTTTTTAAAGTTTGCTTGTATGTGATTTATTGATTGATATTTCGGGTGTTGAGCTCCTCAAGTATTTATCTTTTTCTCTCATATTATCTTATTGTAATCGAGATTCTCTTTTCGAGTCAAATTAAAAAGAATCTTGACAGATGTAAGTATCGCGTATAATAAAAAATTAGAGCGAATACAGAAAATGGCCATAAGGAAAGTAACTTATGGCCATTTTGCGCAGATCAAACCGATTGAAAAGCTACACCTTCCTGGTCTTCTATAGCTTTAATCGTCTAAACAGGAAGGCTGCCCAAGATACTTTTTAAACAGGCATAGGGCATCAGCCGGAGTGACTTTACCATTTTCATCTACATCAGCACAATCACCGCAAGGCCCTGAGCCAAGATAGCATTTAAAGACGATCAGGGCATCAGCCGGGGTAATCCTTCCATCACCGTTTTGGTCACCGTCGCAGTTGTTGACACAGAAACAGCCGCCAGAGATAGAATCAATGGAAAGGCCGCTCATCTCGTTAGTAAGATGCTCCAATTTTACAGGATAACAGCTATGGTTTAGTCCATCCTTGACTATAAATTTAAGGAAGAGGAGATTGCCGCTTATCTGGACTTGAGGAAGTGGTGCTAGTTCTTTTACCTCAGAAAGTGGCTCTGCTGCTTTTTCTACTTCGTATATAGTTCCATCCACGTCTGATATTATCCCCTGGCTGGTTGGATATGGAGGATAAATATTATTCGACATACCAATTATCATCAGTCGGCCAGAATTGGATAACCCAAGGGGAATAACATCAAGCCATCTTAAAGAATATAAAGGCTTTGTCAACTCGCCAAGCTCATATCCTGTGTACTCCAAAACGGAAGGATTATACTCAACTTCAAAACTGAACATCGGGATAGGAATGGCATTCTGAAGTCGTACCGGAATGAGAACCTCCTTGCCGACTTTGCCGCTTGTCCCCGGAATATCCAACTTGCCAGAGTCATCTTCTAGGCATTCTATCGGCTCAACCGTGAGGGTGGAAAGGCAATAAGAGAAATTTCCGGTGCGGTCTTGAGCAACGAATACAACCAGATTTTTCCCTGGCCGAATAGAGGGCTTAGAAGTATCTAAGTTATCATCCAGAGCCTCAGGGAGGAGATTTTTCGCCCGCTCAATTTTCTCCACCGCTAACTCAATTTTCTCTGGTATGGGCTTATTATCCTTCTTAATAATTATTACCCCCTCTGACATGTCCGGTTTAACAGTAAGGATTTCGCTAGGGATAACTCCTGGCAAGAGATAATATCTTACCTTAACCTGCCCATCAATATTATCATAGGCTATGGCTTGACGTAAGAAATCAATTACCTCAGGATTATTGATCGGCACACCATTAGAATTTACCTGGGCAATTGATCTCTCCTGGGGGCAGAAGATTTCAGGTGGTGTATTATCTAAGCAAAAGTATCCTCCGCTTTTAGAAAATTTGGCTAGATCATCAACCAAATTAGTCAACTCCAAAGGATAGCAGCCTTCTTTCTCTCCCTTGACCTTGAATCTTAAACGAACTAGGTAGCCACTTGTCCCTTTGGTGATACCCTGGCCGTAATCCATCCCGCCGATTCGCAGGTTGCCAGAGGAGAGGTTGATAACATCAAACATGGGGAATTTGGCTACTAACTCTCCTCGCTCATAACCAGCATATTCTAAGATATCGGCTGGATAGGTTACCATAAAACCAAAAGAATTAATGGTCTGAGGAGCTGTCTGAATTCTGATTGGAATGAGGACCTCCTGTCCTATCCTACCTCCTTTCCCCTCGATATCGATCTGGCCGCTATCATCCTCTTGCCCTACATTTTCGGCTTCTTGGGGAAAATCTATGCCGGGTAGCAAGCTTCCAGCCTGCGCTGGCCAGCCAGCCATATCATCGCCCAGCTTAGCTACGGTTACTTGGGAAGACTTGCATTCTAAAACCTTAAAAGTAATTTTTCCCACCGTGCCGCTTTCTCCTTTAGCTATACCGCCAGTGCCGAAAGGATCAAGGCCGCCAACCTTTACCGTATTATTATTTACCTTATTGAATTGACACATTGAAAATTTTGAAGATGAAAGCAAGTTCCCCGGCTCAAACCTCACATACTCCAGCACCTTGCCATCAAAGCTTATCTCAAAGCCAAAACTGGCTACTGCCCGCGGAGCATTGCTGACTGAGATGGTAAAGGTTACCTCTTCACCGGCATTTGCGCAGCTTTGATTATCAATAAAGAACCCATCGGCAAAAGCGAGCGGGGAAAAGACAAAGAGCATGGCCGCCAAAAAAAGAAATATGCTTCCTATCTTATGCCTTACCATATTTTTTCTCCTTCAATTAGTGGATGGAGGGTTAATAGGCTGTGCGGGACCAGGACTAATCGTATCGCAGGGAGTCTGAGGCAGTGGATTATCGGTCAAAATAAAATAGACTCTTTTTACTCCCTTGCCTATCCTAGTCCCTGGACCGGAGATCACTCTATTTACTCCCACATACCAGATTTTGTCATTTTGCCCACTTGGCTGCTCATGATCTTTCCCTCCAATCCGCAGAAGATAGGGTGATTGCAGCTTCAGATTAGCGTTAGTAGGAGCATATAATACTCTTAGGAATTGATCTTGAATTTGAAAGCGGGCGTAAGTAGTTCCATGGAGCAAAAGGACATCATTCATACTGAGTGAAGGATAAGGGCAGCGAAGGCCATCATAGGGGTTGCAAGTTGGATTGGCAAGAATATTATAATTGGGATTGAGGTAATCATACTGGTTGAAATATATGCTCATCTGGGTGTTGAAGATTTGGATTTCTGCATCATTGTAGAAGGTTGCACCATCTCCACCCCAGCCATTATTAGTTGGGGAATCACCAATATTTAATACTAAGCCATTCGGATCTTGAAATACGACGCTCATCCACAGATTTGTATAGTTTGACATATCAATTTTAAAAAGCGCTCGATTTGTTCCCGGGCCAGGGGAATAACTTATCGGGCCACCGCAGGTACAGGTGCCCGTATCATCCCAATAACAAGAATAAGAAGCTGCTAAAATTCCCCTTGAACTAAAAGAAAGTAAGAAAAGTGCTGCTATTGCCGATAATAAGGCTTTTTTGATCATAAATCTTCTCCTTATAACCATATATTTTTGTCTTTTCTCTTCCTGCTCTACTTTCAACTATTACATTTTTTCATTATTTCCGTACCATTAACTCCCACAAAGAGGGTAATAGACTCACCTAAAGCATGGGACATCATCTCCTTTCTTTTACCAAAGGACGCTCTAATATAACCTGAGTTCGACATAAAGAATTCAGTACTGGCCTTAATTTAGAAACAATCCCATCAGGATGCCAAAGGATTGATAGGGATTTTATTTATAATCTATGAGCTTATGTTAACCATTTGTA
>Ga0078972_1004139_pt1 | contig 40980 bp, 31 predicted proteins | sample YelNatPaOPGAMG01_FD_67568 | JGI IMG/M metagenome (GOLD analysis project Ga0078972, IMG submission 67568) | Hot spring thermophilic microbial communities from Obsidian Pool, Yellowstone National Park, USA - OP-RAMG-01 (SPADES assembly) (version 2) | ecosystem: Environmental > Aquatic > Thermal...
GCCCCATATAATCTCCCATTTAATACCATATATGTTATCTTACTATAATATCGTATATGTCAGTTCAATATATGTTAGGTTATTATCTTAACATTATAAAGTTAAATCTTATAAGGTTAAATTTCAAGAAAAAGAGGAAAAAGAGCACCATAGGGTATCTAATTTATACTCAAAAAGTAATCTCCCTTATAGTGAGAAAATGCCCAAGCCAAAATATGACCTTGTGATTATAAATGCAAACGAACTTGTAACACTTTCCGGTCCAAAAAGAGCGCGAATAAAGAACGAACTTTCGGATTTGGCAATTGTGCGTAACGGCGCGATTGGGATTTCAAACGGCGTGATAAAATTCGTGGGGAGAACATCAGAAATAGATGGCAGCGGGAAGGTCGAATTAGATGCATCAGGAAAGACAGTAATCCCAGGCTTGGTTGACCCACATACACATCTTGTATTTGCAGGTTCAAGAGAGTTTGAACTAGACATGAAACTAAAAGGGATGTCATACATGGAAATTATGAAACATGGTGGAGGTATATACTCTACAGTGCGTGCAACTCGTTCTGCGTCATTCGATGACCTCTTGCAACATACAAAGAAAACGCTTGATATCATGCTTTCCTATGGCACAACAACAGTCGAAGGTAAGTCAGGATATGGGCTAAATAAAGAAGACGAGATAAAGATGCTTGAAGTTATGGCAGAACTTTCCAAAGAGCATGTATGCACAATAGTACCTACTTTTCTTGGTGCTCATGCGGTACCTTTAGAATATAAAGATGACGCACAAAGATATGTGCAATTACTTATCGAAGAAATAATACCCGAAGTAGGCAAAAGAAAACTTGCTAAATTTTGCGATGTTTTTGCAGAAAAAGATGTATTTTCGATAGAAGATGCGAGGCGAATACTAAATGCAGGCATAAAACATGGTATGCGTGCAAAGATACATGCAGACGAGATAGTAAGGCTTGGAGGCGCGGAACTTGCTGCAGAAGTTCGTGCGATATCTGCAGACCATCTTCTTATGGCATCAGATGACGGGCTTGGGAAAATGGCAGACGCAGGAGTTATAGGCGTGCTACTGCCGGGCACACCATATACTTTAATGCAGCGCGAATATGCGAACGCAAGAAAGATGATTTCTATGGGCGTGCCTATTGCGCTTGCAACAGATTACAATCCTAATTGTTGGACGGAAAGTATGCAGTTGATAATTTCGTTTGCATGTTATCTAATGCGGATGACCCCTGCAGAAGCGCTCAGTGCATCGACAATAAATGCAGCATATGCCATAGGCTTGGGCGATTCTATAGGTAGTCTTGAAGTCGGGAAAGCGGGTGATGTCCTTATTCTTGATGTTCCGAACCATCTTTGGATACCTTATCATTACGGAATAAACCATGTTCTTATGACGATAAAAAGTGGAAAGATAGTTTTCAAAAGGGATGAGAAACAATCGAACAAATAAACGAAAGACAATTAAACGATAACGATATTTAGATTACGGTTGGATAAAGATGTCAGAGTTTAGGCAAAATCCCGCAAATAGAGATTGGATAATACTAGCGACTGAGCGAGCGAAACGTCCCGATTCTTTCAAATCTAAAGAAGAGAAACCGAAAAAACCCGCGCACGACCCGAACTGTATTTTTTGCGAAGGGAACGAAACAAAGACTACAGATGAAATTTGGGCGGATAGAGGAAATACCAAGCCAAATACGCCTGGTTGGAAAATACGCGTGTTGCCAAATAAATTCCCGGCTGTGTCTGTAAATACGCCTATAGACAGGACCATTGAAGGAATGTATAGGAAAGTATGCGGTTATGGCAGACATGAAGTTATTGTAGAAACGCCAATCCATAATCGATGTTTTGGAAATATGCCTGAAAACGAGATTTACGGCGTGCTTATTACCTACAAGATGCGTTTAATTCAACTTATGAAAGATCCGCATGTTCAACTTGTGATGATTTTTAAGAATCACGGCAAGCGAGCAGGCGCATCTCAAGAACACCCACATTCTCAGATAATAGCGATACCTATAATTCCAAATCATATAAGGAACGAAATCGATGCAGGAAGGAATTATACAGATGATAATGGTACGTGCGTTTATTGCGATATGTTAAAAGAAGAAACGAAGAATGCAACTCGCATAGTTTTAGAGACTAAATATTTTGTAGTTTTCGAGCCTTACGCCTCACGCACGCCTTTCGAAACTTGGATAGTGCCAAAAAGACACGATGCTTCGTATGAACATGTTACAGACGAGGAACTATTCGACCTTGCACATGCTCTTGGAACTACCATGGCAAAACTCTACATCGGGCTTGACGACCCAGATTATAACATGATGCTCCATACCGCACCAAGACAAGAAGACCCTGCAGATTACTATCATTGGCACATACAAATAATTCCAAAACTATCTACCCCTGCGGGATTTGAATTAGGCACGGGAATATACATAAACTCAGCAATACCCTCTGAATCAGCAAAGTTCCTCAGGGAAATAGAAGTTAAGAACGAGGATATAGTTGCACATTAGACATTCTGCAAACCTAAAAATCAGTTCTAAAAATCTTTATTACGCTACCTTGCATTATCTATATGAATGCAAATTTCAGTTAAACCAAATCGATTCCTCTTAGGCTTGGGCAAGTCCAAAACTGTGTATATCACATGCAAAAACTACGGCGATAAAGAAGAAAAGGTTGCATTTGGAATCGATGAGAATTCGATTATTAAAGATAAGAGTAAAAAGATGGCACCTAGAATTATATTTATAAAAGTCTCTTCGAAAAGTTGTGTTAAGATTCCTATTAAGTTTGCAACTAAATTGGATACAAAGAGAGGAGTATATCGGATTCCGATACTATCTTGGAAGATTGCAGGTGAAAGTGAAAGTTGCCCCGAGGATTTTGTGAACAAAGTTCTGAATAGAGAAGAGACATTTGACAAGAAAGGAGTATTGGCAACGCTTGGTGAACCTCTTATTTTTAATATAGATATAACCGTGAAAAAAAGGGGCGAAGGGAGCACACCTAAAACACTTGTTATTCTAGGAAGCGCGGCACTAGCAGGTTATTCATACCTGATTTTTAAGAAGATAAAAGGGGAGAATGTAAAAATTATACCACCTTGGAAGGGTGTTAATTAAGTTGTGAATTATTAATTGTGAATTAAGGTATTGAGGCATAATAATTGTATAATGGGATTCAGACATAAGAATATATTTTGAGAAAATATTTAATAAATGCAAAATGATATTTTAATGCCCATCTCCATGAAATCTGCAAGTATCATCAACTGCCTTCGGGCAGATTACTATGAGCAGGTTTCCACCGGATGGGCTACATTCTCTTCTTAATGCCCGTTCTCGCCTTAGATTTCTTCCTCGATTTCTTTTTTGTTCTTGTTACTTTTGTTCCTTCTATAAAGTTTTTTTCTATTTCTTTGTTCTCTTCTTCTACTACTTCTCTTGGAACTTCGCTCTCTATCTCTTCAATTTTTGGTATTGGTCTGCCTTGTTTTTTTAGATAATCTACGATTGCAAGATGTAGAGCATCTGCAGCAAGGTTTGAACAATGCATTTTTACAGGTGGTAAACCGCCTAGTTGGTCTGCAACATCTTTTCTTGTTATTTTCAGCCCTTCCTCGATTGTCTTTCCTTTTGCAAGTTCAGTAACCATGCTTGAAGTCGCAATTGCCGCTCCACATCCGAAAGTTTTGAATTTTATATCTACGATAACGTCGTCCTTTACCTTTATATAAATCCACATTAAATCGCCACAGACTGGATTTCCTACTTTGCCAATCCCATCTGCATCTTTAATTTCGCCTACATTCCTTGGATTTGAAAAATGGTCCATTACCTTTGGATTGTACATGCCTCAACCTCCTTTTTCTTATTTTCATTCTGATTTCGGAACCTTGCCATTTCTGATTCGTATGTCTCTTTTGAAAGTGGAGAAAAGAGCCTAAGTTTATTAACACTTTTCTTTATTCCATCAATTACATACTGAACTTCATCCATTGTGTTTTCTCTGCCCAGGGTAAGGCGCAGAGAGCCATGTGCTTCTTCGTGTTTTAGTCCTATTGCAGTAAGAACGTGCGAGGGTTTAAGTGCTTTTTGAGAACATGCAGAACCTGTTGAGGCTGCAATACCAAGCAAATCGAGATTAAGAATCAAGCCTTCTCCTTCTATATAATCGAACCTGAAATGAGCATTGTTTGGCAAGCGTTTAGTCGGATGACCATTCAGATGCGAATTTTCTACTCCTTCGAGCACTCCCTTTATGAGCGCATCACGCATTTTTACCAACTTTGTATTGTCCTCATCCATTCTGAGCTGTGCAAGTTCGCATGCTTTTCCCAAGCCGACAATCCCAGGCACATTCTCGGTCCCTGACCTAATTCCATGCTCATGTCCACCTCCATGAAGTATAGGAAGAAGTTCCACTCCTTTACGAACATAGAGCGCCCCCACTCCTTTTGGACCGTATATTTTATGCCCAGAGATAGAGAGTAAATCTACGTTTAGTTTGCTCATGTCTAGGTTTACTTTTCCGAATGCCTGGACAGCATCTGTATGGAACTTTATGTTGTTCTTTTTTGCAATCTTACCAATCTCTTCGATGGGCTGGATTGTACCTATTTCATTATTTGCAGTCATTATTGAAATTAGAAAGGTATCTTCACGAATTGAATTTTCTAATTTTTCTAAATCTACCAAGCCAAAATTATCGACTGGCAAGTAAGTAACTTCTATACCAAGTGTTTCAAGATATTTGCATACATTCAATATTGCAGGATGTTCTATCGAACTCGTTATAATATGTCCAATCTTCTTTTTCTTTCCTCTTTTTGTCTTTTTGTTTTCCTCGTTAAGGTATTTGAACGCCAAGCCCTTGAGTGCTAAGTTATCTGCTTCGGTCCCACCCGAGGTAAAGTAGATTTCTTCCTCTTTGGCACCTAGACTTTTTGCTACACGCGAGCGTGCAAGCTCGATTGCTTCATGTGTCTCCCTTCCAAAAGCATGAAGACTAGATGGATTTCCGAATTTTTTTATAAAAAAGGGCAACATCTCCTCAAGCACTTCTTTATCTACATGTGTCGTTGCGGAATGGTCCATGTAAATGCGCTCCATATTCATCACCCGAATTACTTAACACTGTTATATTCCAAAAGGTTTAACATACCTATATACTTTGCCACAATTCAATTCCACTTTCATTAATTTTGGAGCGGATTAGGAGGTAATCATAAATTATATTACATTGTATATGATATTTTAGAATGTGATATAAAAAGTTATTTTTTATCATAAAAATTATAAAAATGTGCAAAAAAAGTTTGATATAGAAGCAATCAATTAATCAATCGGCATTGGGCAGGTTGATAAAAAATTATATTAGACCAATGTACTATTCCCCTTGGCGGTAAATATGAGGACGTATCTAACAGTGATGTTCAACAGCGAAGGTGCGAAACCCTCAGAAGTTTCGGAAAGGCTCTGCATGCTCGGATTCAAACCCGTGCAAGGCAACTACGACTACATATACGACTGGGATACAAAAGCAACGGTGAAAGACGCAATCTGGTTCGGAGACAAGATACATACAATTCTGAAAGGATACAATGTTTTGTTTAAACTCGAGACTATCTAGAGGCTTCGCATATCGGGAGCTTTCGCATGGTCGAACAGAATGAGACCAATTTAGAGCCTAAAGAGGCGCCTACGGTAGTAAAGAAAAACGAACGAAGTGTTAATCCAATGCACATCGTTGAGTCCGCTCTATTTTCAGCAGGCAGACCACTATCCATAGAAGATATACACGATGCTACTGGACTGCAAAAAGAAGATATAAGGGCATGTATCCAAAAACTACAGAAAGATTATCGACGCAGGGATACAGTTATTGACATATCTCGCATAGGTGATAAATTCGCAATGCAGTTAAAACCAGAATTCGCAGAACATGCAGTAAGATTGGCAAACATGGAGATTCCTGTAAGACTTCTAAAAACACTTGCGCTAATTGCATATCACCAACCAATAAAACAATCTGCATTATCAGAAATAGCAGGTGCGAAAGCATACGACCATATTAAAGAACTTGCTGAATTAGGTATGATAAAAAAGAGACCTTTAGGTAGAACAATAGAACTTACCACAACAAGAAGATTTCTTGAATATTTTGGTATAGAAGCACGCAAACCTTCCGAGATAAAAAGATATCTTGCCAAAAAAGTCGGCTTGGACGTCGATGAAATGGATAGAAAAGCAAACGAACAGAAAGAGAAGAATGCAGAGAAAATGCCAAGCCAACAAACTCAAGTTGAAACTTCTCTCGAACCGATGCAAGAACAGCAATAAAAGAGAAAAAAGGGAACTACATAGATGGTATTAGACAAATCAATTTTAGAGTCTCCTTTCCGGTATTTTTGTATTGATGATACTCATTCGGAGGAACATAGGCAACATACCCAGGATACAATTTCTTTGCTCCTTCTTCGGTTACAAGTTCACCTTCGCCGCTTATTATGTAATTCTCATGTTCAAAATCATGCCTATGATATGGCGTATGTCCCCCAGGCGATATTTCAAATATGCGCATTATAAAATTCCTAGCACCTATCTCTTTTCCAATAACTACTCTCATCAATACTCCTTTTGCACCTTCGAGTTTCGGGTCCTTTGCTTCTATGCTCTCTGAATGATATGCTACAACTTTCATATGATCACACTATGTGAAAAGATGTGCGAATACTAAAGGATTGGGTATAGTTGGAATTGTCTTAAGGTAAATTCTGCTCAACACGAAAAATATTATAGAAAAAGATGAAAATTGGGTTTAAGCAATTGCCTTTCCGCATTTTGGACATGTCTTAATTCTTAATGCACATGTTTCATGAAAAGAATAACCGCATGTACACATGATTACCATAAGTCCTTTCTTCACAATCCCTTTACAAATATTGCATACGACTGTTTTATCAGCCATAACAGGAGCAATTGGGCTTGATTGAGTTTGTGTAGCGTTTTGCACAGGTGGTTGCACAGATGCAGATTGTCCTTGTATGTTTTGTGGTTGTGTTTGTTGGACTGTTGTTTGTTGGCTTGGTTGAGGTGCAGGCATGCTTGCTACTTGAGGTTGCATTTGTGTTGAAACTGGTTGGCTTGGAAATTGTTGAAAGTTATGCTGCTGGTAGTTTTGCTGTGGTTGTTGTGGATAGTTGCTTTGGACTGTTGAATGTTGCACAGGTGTAGGTCTCTTTCTGAACATGAACAGAAGTAGAACTACAATCACGACTGCAACTACGATGCCTAATATAACGACTAGCCAAGGGAATTCTGTTGTCGTTTGAGCAACAGGATTTACTTTCTTTGCAGGTGCTGAACTTACAGGTGCTGAGTTACCAACAGAATCAACGGCAACGACTTTATAGTAAACTTTTGAACTTGGGGCGTTATTATCTACATACTGGAACCCATCTTTTGCGCTGTTTGCATCTTGGCTCGAAGATACTTCTGCAAGCAGGGTCATGTCTGTTTCTGAGGTGCCTCTGTAAATGACATATTTTACCACGCCTGATGGGTCTGTTGGAGGCGTCCAAGTAAGTTCGACTTTGTCTCCAAGCCGCTTTGCTTCTATTGTAATAGTAGGTGGTGCTGTATTGTCAAGTACGAGTGTCAAGGTTGCTGTTGCGCTCTTGCCTGCTCTGTCTGTTACTGTTATGGTAATAGAACTTGCAGTTGCCTCTGCCTCAACAGAATAAGTTAATGTATAATCACCTGATGCTGCCCCGTTGCATTGAGTTGACGGAGAATCTCCAAACGCGTTCGAGCCGCTTACATTCTGAAGTCCAGAGCCCGAATCTGCAGCATGGATTGTTATATCAAAATTAAACGCGACCCTATTGCTGTATCTTACAGTCCATTGAGTACCTGAAGTTACATTTAACGGCGCATCTGCCCCTGCACTTACCGAAGTTATAGAAACTGTGGGCGATGTGAAGTCAACATATACGACTTTCTGAACAATTTCTCCCTTGTTTCCAACTTTATCTACCGCAGTTCCTAGATAATAGAATGTGCCTTCTGTATTTACGTTATCAGTCATGCTTGTTCTTTGAGTTGTTGGCTCCCCTGTCGGGATTGTAAACTTGTCTAACAAATAATAATCCAAGCCTGAACCAGCATCAGATGCATTTCCGATAGTAACTGTATATGCCTCAGTCGGAACTGTAGGTGAAGTTATTAAAATTCCACTTGGCGGCGTATTATCCAACTCAACTGCAAGTTCAAGCGTCTGTGTATTCGAACCTTTTGTTAAGGTTATTATTATATTTCCATTAAATTCAGCGCCTTGCTCAATTGTATATGTTAATTGGAACACTGCAGGCGATGAGCCTGGTGTATTATCTGATGGTGTATCACCAAATGCGCTCGAACCTGAGGCAGTATCGAAACCTGCTCCACTTCCTGTTACATCTATATTAATCGTGAAGGAACTTGCAATCCTATTGCTGTAGTAGAGTTTCTTTGCGCTTGCATTATAATATAATGCCTCTCCGCCTGATACTTCAATCACATCAGATACACTTGGAATAGAATTCCCAACTATTGTCGTTGCTGATACTATCGTTCCTTTATTTCCAACTAAATCTTTTGCATATCCTCTGTAATAATGTGTTCCTGCAGTTGTTACTCCATCCATAGAGTTACGAACCGTTGTAGGTTCGCCCGAATCGCTGGAAAACTCATCAAGATAATAATTGCCCAAGCCGGAACCTGCATCGCTTCCACCTGAGATTGATACTGTATATGCAGTTCCAGTCCCTATAACCTCTGGGGCATTTATCTCATATCCTGAAGGCGGAGTAATGTCCTGTTTGAATGTCATTGGAACTGCATGACTTGCACTATGTCCTGCCTTATCGTAAACTGTAACTGTTATAGTGGTATCTGAAATCGGAGTTGTACCTTGTTCTATAGTATATTCGAGTATAAATCCGTCAGTTCCCCATGCATCTTCGGGTGTATCACCAAACGCAGTTGAGCCCGAAACTGTACTCGTGCCTGATACCGTATCAGTATAACTTACAGATATTCTGAAAGTCCTTAGCGAATCTTTGTTGTTGAAATACGCGGTTGTTGAGGTGTTATACCAATTTTCTGCATTATCGTACCAAATCTCATCTATTACTATATTCGTAGGCGCGCTCTTGTCTATTTTTATCACGACCTGTTTTACGCTTTCCACATTTCCTGCATTATCTTTACTTTGGAATAATAAAGTATGTTGCCCTTCGCTTGTGAGCGTAATTGTTGCGGTATCCCCATTTACAGTTGTATCAATCGAACCATCACCATAACTTATCGATTGAACGCCTGAACCGCTATCTGTTGCAGATAATGACACTACCACGTCTGAAGTGTACCAACCATTATTTCCTAAAGTCCCTGAAGTTACCGTCGCAGTAGTTGTAGGTGGTGTTGTATCACCAAGATTGAGATAGGTAATGTATAAGAATGGCTTAAACATGGGCACAGAGCATTCTGAATCATTCGAAGAGATTATATTATCTGGAGTATCTGCACACCTGATTACCACACCATAGTTCAAGGTTGGATTTGTATACCATTTCTGGACAAGTGTAGTAATGTTCCATTTTATGTTATGACCTACCTCTGCATTGGAAATTGCGTTCTGGGCTTCGATTGTCGGGTTTATCGTTAGACTTTGTGCTCCATTCCAAGTTAAGGTTGTTTCATCCCATGCACTTTGAACTTCATAAACAGCAGCTATTATAGAATTAGAAGTGCTTGCTCCATATTCGTAAACCCAAAGTTCTGCAGATTGTATAATTGCACCTGCAGGCATGGCTCCAAGGTCCATTTTTATGAAACTCCAGAATTGATTCGAGGCTGAGGAACCTCCAAACTTTAACCCCTTCTCATTATAGTTTGTTGTTGGATTTCCCTGATGCACATAGGTATCTTCCATTGCACCTATTACCTGCGTTGCAGTATCATTCGTGTACGAGACAATTAATGCAGGTTTGTATGTCGATGCAGAAAGGTTGTATAATTGATTAGTAGCCACTAGTTCATCTTTAACTTTTATAACTATCCCTTTATTGGAACCGGGGTTGTCTATCCAATCCTGCACAAGTGATTTTACATTAAATGCAAACCTTCCAAGCCTACCACCTAAATATATCGTATCTATAGGATTTGAATCGAAAGTAGGCTGGTTGTTGTAAGTTACAGTAGACCCAAGCCAATCTCCTGTTATTTTATGTGCAGTTAGGGTCATGGTTTCTGCGGTAGTATATGCGGTAGAAGTTTGCACGAGATAGGCATCAATTACCTTAGTTGATGGCGATAAGTTGGGTAAAGTAAAGTTAACATACACTCTGCATGTTGTGCTTCCATCGAGACCTAATTTTAACACAGTAGAGGTATTGTAGTTTGTATCTGGGTTTGCTCTAGATACATATGTATCTGTAGAAGATGATTTTGAAAAGTATTGTGCAATTGAAAATAGATTCATCTCAAGTTTTGGCAGAGTCGCCATATTCACCGAATCGTCTGAATATGCCATTATATAGCCGTTTGGTGTAGATTCATTTTCTCTTGCTATGCAGAAACCAAAATTGTTATAACCCATAAACATGAGAAACAACAGTTCGCTAACGTCCCAAGATACCCTTGCTAAATTCGTATCTCCCCCTGCCATAGTCTTAGAATACGCAGTTGCATCTGGCTGGTTTGTCCAGTTAATTGTATATTCGTTCCAATCCTGAAGTACGTATGCAATGCTATAGTTGACGTTTGTTGAATAGCCTGTATAATGTTGATAAAGACTGATTTGTGCAGAGGCAGGTATATAGCCTGGCTCTATCTCTGAAAAATTGAATTTAATGAACGTACGATACCAATTTGTATAGATGTATGGATATGTGGCATGAGCATAACCCATAGTAAGGTTTGTCTCGCCGCCATGATTGCCTGTATCTGCAAAGATATTTCTTGAAACATAGGTGCTCATTCCACTTCCGCTCATTTTTATTGCTACTGAAGGGTCGATAATTACTGGATAGGCTCTTGCAGAATCCTCGAGCCAATCTCTATCTGCTTCAACCGTTAACAAATGAGCATTTCCTACTTTTACCATACTTATAGATACTGCATTGCTCTCAATTCCATTTGCATCTTTCATATACAAGTCGAGGAATCTGAAAATCTCCTCTCCGTTTGATACAAATATGTAAGTATTATCTTTCTCAACCCAAGCCCCATTTGAATTCTCAACTATAAATTTAAATGTATTTACCCCTTTGTATTCGTTTATTATGATATCTTCCTTTATCGTCTTCCTTCCAACTGAGTATCTCAAATCTGCACCGTCTATGAAGTTCATGTAAACAAGTCTATTCTCTTCAACTTTTGTTGTTGAAGGACTGTTTAAGTTGCCGTTGCCAAATTGATTATTAACAGGTGCAAAAGTCAGATAATTGTCCTCATACTCGACTGCAACTTTAGGCTCTGAGGCTCTGCCAAAATAGGTCTGGAAACTATTCTTTGTATTTTCATACTCAAAAACCAAGTTTGAGGAACGTGTTATTGTAAGGTCAATCTCCTGCCATTTTCCATTTTCATCAAGATAATGAACAGGTGTGGTATAAAGGTCTGTTACTCTCGTTCCATCTTCAAGAATGAAACTTTTGCTTGTTCTTGTGCGCTTTTCTACTAACTCTGTTTTTATGTTCTCAAAAATAGTTGTTTTTTCTTCATTTACCAAAAGTTTGGTTTCTTTTTTTTCGAATAAAACTGGCAAGTCTCCTCTATTCTCCCTAGTCGTTGACGCGTTTGCAAGTGCAGAACACTGAAATATTACCAACAATGCTATCAAAATACCTGCACTTTTTATTTTTATCCTTTTATTCATATTTCTATCCTCCAATTTGTCTAATTCTGAAAGATAGAAGTATATATTCATATAAATGCTTTTCTATAAACCCACTATGTGTACAACAATGATAGGACTGTGTTACCTTTCTATTAGGTAATAATGCAATCCAAACTCCAGTGAATTGTCGATTTTGCAGGTATTTTCTTATAAGTCCCAAAATTGCGCGCTTCTTCTAAACTATCGGGCATACCAGAACTTGGTTGCACACTTATATGCCCCATTCTTTCCTCACCTTCCCTTTCCTGCCCCCCCAAGCCAAACATATCCAAGCCCTGATTCATCCACACTCCTACGAATGGAACCGGATTTTCATCAAAATGCATTTCTACATAATGCGTCCCTGTATTATCTATAACTCTGCATAATCCATGATTAATCTTTGCAAAAACCTTATAGGCGGTATTAGGCAGCCAACCAAATTTGTTTAGTTCTAATAAAGAGCCCGAAACATCTTTATGCACAGGCCAGCCTATCTTACTCCCTTTCGGTCCTAAATTCAGGTTAAATGATTGCACAACAGTAACTTGAGATACTTCGGGTAAATCTATGATGTATCCTTTTTCAGCCTCGAAAAGTGGCTGCGCTGCCCAGAGAAAATTCATATCTTCGTTTGCTTCGTTAGTTACTCTGTATCCTAGCGTCAAGTGCGAGGTCTTTTCGTCTCTGTCAAAAAGAGTAATTGTCCTTTCAAACGAATATGGAAGTGCCCTTCCATGCATACGCATAAGAACCGATTTCTTATCGTCGTTCAAATCGAGAACTTCAGCATCCCAATTTGCATTCCACAGTTCCCCATGGTCTGGTAGTGGAATCCCTCTTATACTTCTACCATAGTAAACGGTAGGCGCAATCGTCGGAAAACACTCGTCCCAGCCACCTGAATTAAATGGCTTGTAATCCTTTTCATCCCCTGTAGGTTTCCTTACGTCCAATTCGCGATTTCTCCAGAGCACATGCCTATTCGTTGGTTTGTGGAAAAGACTACGAATATTACCTCCCCTCTCAGGTATGATTTCTATCTTTGCAGTATTCGTTTCTATTATTATGCTCTTCATTCCAGAAATTTTACCATAGTTAACTGTTGCCATCTCTCCAAAAAAAAGTATCATGCCTATTTATGTTCTATCTTCAGTTTCCGCAACCTTCTATGATTATACCAAAAACCATATAAATTCGTTCCTCGTAAATATCTACGATGCATTCCAAGCCGCAAGCAATTTCGGTTATTCTCGCCTCTATATTTACAATTGGTATCCTTATCTTATTCTCACTTCTACAACCTACAAGCAAAGAGCATATTAATGAAGTTAAACTTCAGCCTCAAAAAGAATTGATGAAAAGACAAAACTCAAACGGAATTTGGCAAGACGCAAGCACTACTGCCTTATCTTCTTATGCTATCCTAAAATATCTACCATACCAAAACAATACCCAAAATATCGAAACTCAAAAAGAACTCGATTCTTGGACTAACGAAGAAGGTTATCAAGTAAGCGTGAGTAACGATACTGTTCCGAATTCGCTAGACTACCTTACACAATCCACTTCTCTTAACACAGATTTCGGAGGGTCCTCAAATATATCTGAATATCCAAGCCAAACAAAATTTGCATATCAATTCGAAACATCTTCAGAGACAAAATCGTTTTACCTTCTTGCTTTCCTCGAATATTACAAAAATACCGAAAATAAAACAGTTTCCTCTAACACATTTAAAAACAATATCAAAAATACAATTAACTATACAATCCAAGCCATCGTGAATACACAATTACCAAATGGAAGTTGGAACAATTCTATATACGAAACTGCTCTTGCATTACATGCACTTTCACAAGCAATCAAATACCAAGCCATATACCAAGATATATATCAAGACCCATACCCAATATCTAAAAACGACACTTCTGTAAAACATGCTCTTGAGTATCTTAACGCATGCGAAAATAATCAAGGCTTGGGGTCTGCACTGAATATTTCTCTCGTAATAATTGCATTCTCAGATTTGGGCTATGACATCGAAGATAAGATATGTTATCTTATAAAATTGCAGAAGGAAAATGGCTCTTTTGGAGACGTGGAAACCTCGACATGGGCATTCCTTGCTCTTTCTCGCTCCTCATCTATACAAGCAAAACAGTCTAAAGAAAAGTTATCCTTGTATCTTGGTAATCTTAACCAAGATTTGCTGTGTGATAGAGAACTTGCACTTGTTTCTATTGCATCCTCAGATTCAAACACCTCTTTTACCCATACAAATGTAGAATATACCAAAGAATATTCTAACAATCCCTACTATATCGCCGTCCTCCTATTCTTCTCATTGACATTTGCAATTAGTCTATTCGCAAGACTTGATTCTCGTGATATCTTCTTAGGTGTAAGAAAGGAGATATTCGATTACATTCGTGAACATCCTGGCGAACATCTATCTGCAATTATGAAAGAATTTAATCTTTCTCCTTCCTCAGTCGAATATCATCTTAACGTCCTTGAGAAAAATGCACAAATTACCTGCCATAAAGATTCGAAGTTCAAAAGATATTATATCAATGGTTCAGGGTTAAGAAACACATCTGAATCATATAAAGATATAATGGCTGTACTTAAGAATCCAACTTCACGAAAAGTAGTCCAGTTCCTTATGGTAAACAATCGTTCAAAACAGAAAGAACTTGCTGTTTCTCTTGGACTTTCACCGTCAACAATCAATTGGCATGCAAACAGACTTAAGGAATGCAAAATCATCGAAGTTAAGAAAATTGGAAAAGAGACTTTTTATGAAATAAAGCATAGAGATGTTATTACAAAAATTCTAAGCGCCATATCTCCAGACACCGCATAGTTTCAAAAATTAAAAGGTTAATTGAAAGAAAAAATCAATAAAAGAACGTTTAACCAAAGAGTGCAGATAGTCCTGCTGCAGCTTCCTCTTCAGAAACGCCTTTTTCTTCCTCTTTCTTCTCTTCCTTCTTTGCTTCCTTCTTCTCACTTGCTGGTGCAGGTGCAGAAGTTACTGCAGGTGCTGCTGCAAATGCCGCAGTTGCAATTGCTTTCTCAATGTCAACTCCTTCAAGTGCGCTCGTAAGTGCTTTTACGCGCCCCATGTCAGGTTCAACACCTGCTGCCTTTAGCACGCTTGCAATTGCATCCTCTGTAATCTTCTTCCCTGCTGCATGGAGAACCATTGCTGCATATACATATTCCATTTCTCTTCCTCCTTTTTTTCTCTCACTTTACCCAAACAGAGCCGAGAGCCCTGCTGCTGCATCTTCTTCAGACACAGGCTTCTCCTCAGTCGTTTCTTTCTTTCCTTTCTTCTCTTCTTTCACTTCTGTTTTTGCCTGCGGTGTCGCAGTTCCCGCTGAGGAGAGTCTATTCTTAAGTTCGTCATCTAGAGCATTCGGCACTTTAGACGCCAGTGAGAGCATTTGCATATATGCCTTAGATAGCAAATACTTCATCGAAGTCTTATTCACTATACCTGCATAGATTGCAAGTGATAGCGCATCCTTATATGCCTTCTGCACAAGTGGCTCGCGTGTAAATTTAGTTGCCCAGCCTATGTACATCGCTAGGTTGAATGCTAGCGCCCCTGCATTCTTTACATTATTCAGAATTTGTGTCTCATCGATTGCAAGCACATTCGGTTTGTATACCATACCCTGCTCGTATGCTCCAAGTAGATTCAGACCTACAGTTATAGGGTATATCTCGAGTTTAGTCAATGCTCCTGCTAACTCTCTCGGTATCTTCTGACCCGCTGAAACAACTAATTTATCTTTCTTTATTACTACTTTACCTTTATCGATAGCCGCAGGAATCCCTACTCTCTGCAATTCACCTACAATAGGACCAGGCTTGAAACTTGTCTCCCCTGCTTTTACTACTATATCTTCAGGTGCAGTTTCACCACCTTTTGCAGGCGATTTCGTCTTTGTAGTTTCTACAAATTTATACAACTTGAACGGATTCATGTTAGTCGCGATTACCGCACATTGTCCATCAAGTAGTTTTGAAAGTTCATCCACTTTCGGCTTGGATGTTGCTGACTTCTTTAAGGCTATTGATATCAAAGAATTCTTTGTTACCAAAAGTTCTGCCTTTCCTCGTAGGTCTGCACGCATCTTCTGTATTGCAGGTGCTGGTATTCCAGTGATATTAACTACGCCCACCACACTATTCTTTTCTATCTTCTCTGTGAGCTGCTTTACTTTATCTTCTTTCCATTTTGCTACATGTGCCATCAAAACCACCTCAGAGCACCTTGATTGCAGGTCCCATCGTCGTCTTTACATATACTGATGCTATGTTTGCACGCCCTCTTTCAAGTTTACTTTCCAACCTTTTTAATACTGCCTCTATATTCTCTGCAATATCTTCTGGTTTCATCTCTTTTGTCCCTATAGGAACATGAAACGTCTTCTTGTCTTTCGAACGGGCTTTAACTGTGTTTCGAAGTGCAGCAACTATTGGTGCAGGGTCGGCTTGGGGCGGTATTGGCTTGGGCATCTTTCCTCTCGGACCTAATGCAATACCAAGTTTTTTACCTATGTTTACCATCATAGGCGCTTCTGCTATAAAGAAATTATATTCATTTCCTAGTTTCTTTGCATTGCGCTTATTGCTTGCTATGGTATCGAGTTCTTCTGGTGTTATTACCCTATCAGCAACCGCCTTTGCTTTTAGCGCAAGGTCTCCTGACCCAAAGACTGCAACTTTTACCTTTTTACCCCTTCCTTTCGGAAGAAGTATATCTTCATCTATCCTATTCTTTGGAATCGAAAGGTCGATATCTTTCAAGTTAATCGAAAGTTCAACACTCTCTGTAAACTTTCTCTCTTTTGCACTTTCAAGTGCTTTTTTTACTGCTTCTACTATCTCTTTGCTTGGCATGTTATCCCTCCTGTAGTGCACGAACAAACCCGGAAAATATCATCCCCAGGTCGCTCTCCTACAGCCTAATCATCCTTTATTCTTTCAGACTATCGTTATACACTCCCTCATTTATTAACTTTTGCACTTCCTTCGGGTCTTTCCCATCTACAGTAACTCCCATCGAAACACACGTTCCTACAACTTCTCTTACTCTCGCTTTTAAATCATGACCTAACATTGCTTCCTTTTTCATCTGCGCAATCTTCTTTACCTGTTCTATTGTTAGGTCCCCTATCTTTGCTGTCTTTGGCGTCCCCGAACCTTTCTCAGCGCCTATTTCTTTTAGTATCAGGGCGCTCGTAGGCGGTGTCCCTACTGTTACTGTAAAATTCTTTTGTGCATCTACTACTATTTTTACAGGTACCTTCATACCTTCAAATGCTTTCGTCTTCTCATTTATTGTCTTTACAACTTGGACTACATTTACTCCAAGTGGTCCAAGTGCAGGTCCTAATGGTGGACCCGCGGATGCTTTTCCACCATCAACAAGAACTTCTACTTGTTCTGCCATATTCTCACCTCTTTACTTCATTTTCATTTACTCATTTCTTCTTTTCTTTTTCAATCACACGCACATGGTCGCCTCTCACTGTTATCGGTATTGCAACCATCGCCTCAATAAGTTCGACTGTAATCTCTTCTCTTGCTTCATCTATTTGATGTACTCTTGCTTTCTCGCCCTTAAAAGGTCCTGCCACAAGTTCAACAATATCTCCTTCTTGGATGCCAGACACCAACGGCTTGGGTGTGAGAAAAGGTTCTATCTCTTTAATTGGAGCCTCGCCTTTTACAACACCTCTAACTTTGGGCAGACCCTTTACAAGTTCTGATAAGGCATCGTAATTGTTCGATTCCACAAAAACATATCCTCTTATAGTTGCAGGGCATAGAATCGCATAGACCTCTGCCTTCTTCTTTTCTGCTTTATTCCTTATCGATTCCGCAACAATCCTTTCATGACCAATTGAGGTCTTTACTGCAAATATTTTCGGTTCTTCTATCACTTCTTCTTTTTTCTCTATTTTGGGAGCCTCTTCTGGTCTGCTCTCTCCTTTTGGTTCAGCCCCAGATATTTCTGTCTTTTCTTCTGCTTTCTTTTCCTGCTCCTTTATGAAAGATTCGTCGAAGATGGAGGGCGTTGTTTCTTCTTTACTCACATGCTCCTTTTCCTTGGTAGCATCATTTGCAACATTGCTATTTTCAGAGATTTTGTTCTCTTTTTCAACATCCTTATCTTTGTCCATAAAACCCCTCCAGGTTAATTACATTTTAGAATGGAAAATGAAAATTAGTTATCGCATCCTGGAGGTGACCCGGGAGATACTCCCAAATCCAATATATAAGAAATCCAAGCCCACCTATGATTGCTATACCTGCTCCACATACATAGTTCGTCTTTGTATATTCTTCAGTGGTGGGTTTTCTTGCCATCTTCAAGATTCTTGCATATTTGTTGCTTTTAACCCATCTTCGGGCTCCTTCTTCGAGCCTATTCTGGTATTCCCACGTTGTTTTTAGTATATCCATTTCCACCAACTCTTAACAATTAAAGGAATATCTATCTTATATTTGTTGCGGTCAGTTTAGTTCGCCTTTTTCTTTATGAAATCGATTCCCAAACTCTTGCTTTTCTCTTTTGCAACCTGTGCCTGTCCCAATATCTGTTTCGACTTCACTCCTGTAATTACCACCATAACCCTTATCATATGTTCTAACGAAGGGTCAATCGCCGCACCCCATATTATGCGTGCATTCGGATTTATTCTGTTGTGGACTTCCTCGACTACTTTTTGCGCTTCTGTTACTGTCATGTCGTTTCCGCCTGTTACATTAATCAACGCGCCTGTTGCATCAGATATGTCCACCTCAAGTAGTGGCGAGTTTAGCGCTTCATTAACTGCTTCTTCAGCACGATTATCTGCTTCAGCCTCGCCCAAGCCTATCATCGCAACTCCAGAACCTTTCATTATCGTCCTCAAATCGTTAAAATCTAAATTCACCAAGCCGGGTTTTGTTATAGTTTCTGTGATTCCTCTTATCGACCTCATTAGAAGTTCGTCTGCTACCTTGAATGCAGAATTAAGTGAAAGTTTAGGACAGATTTCAAGCAGTTTGTCATTCGGAATAACAATAACTGTATCTGCAACTTGTCTTAACTGTTCAAGACCATATTCAGCATTTTCCATTCTTGTAATTCCTTCTGCTTTGAATGGCAAGGTTACAACTGCAATTGTAAGCGCACCTAAATCTTTTGCAAGTTTTGCAATGAATGGTATGGAACCTGTTCCTGTGCCTCCTCCAAGCCCGCATGTTAAAAATACAATATCCGCGCCCTGCAAGACTGCTTTTAACTCTTCTTCAGCCTCCTTTGCACCTTCCTCACCGACTCTAGGTAGCGCACCTGCACCTAAACCTCGAGTGGTTCTTCGTCCAAGAAGGATTTTCTTCGGTGCATGTATAGTTAATAGATGCTGAGCATCAGAGTTCGCTGCATACAATTCTACCCCTGCAATCCCGGATTCTATTAAACGATTAATTGTATTACAACCTGCGCCACCGCATCCAATTATCTTTATGTTTGTCTTTAGACTTGCAAGCACTCTCTCAAGTTCGTCATCATCAGAGGTATTTTGATATACATCTTTACTTGGCGCAATCAATGTTTCGGGTGGAGTCCTTGATAGCACTTCCTTTACGATGGACTTCATTTCGGTTCCTCCTCTCTAACGTCATTAAGGTAATCTCGTGTAGTAATGCCATTTGACTAATAAAACGTTTCGGTATAGAATGCATCGAATCGAAAAGCATTTTATTGATAAATTTTACTGATATGCATATTTATTCTCTTCCCTACTTTTTGCAATACAACTTATTTTACCTCAGATTTATCTCAAAACCTTATTTTATAATCTCCCAGACGAAAAGCAGGACTTCTATCACAATTAGTACTACTATGATTGCTTCAAGCATGTTACCTCTTTTTGCTTCTTTATCTGATGCTTCCTGTTCAATCTCTGCTTTTACTATTTGGAAGAGTTTCTCTAAAGTATCTAATTTATAGATAACAACCTCTCTATATTCTTCGAGGTCAAATTTGTCTAGACATGCTCTATGTAATTTTGCAAGATACCAATCTCCAAATAACATGATTGCATTGAAAAGGTCAGTTGTTAATTCTATTAAATCCAACCTTGCTTCTCTTAATTCTCGCACCATCTCTCTTGCTCGCTCGCGGCTCTTCCCCGTCTGTGAAAATGCAAACTCTATATCGTCGTATGCTTTCTGAAGCACCTTGTCGAAGTAGGCATTGTATGCAGCCATTTCTACAACCTGCATGTTTGCAAGTTCTATGATAAGCAAGGTATCTTCGTATTCTCCTTTTGGTTCCATAATCAAAGCAGCGTTCCAATCTATTATCGCAAGGTCATTCGAGAAATAGGAATGTCTTTCTTTCAAGGCGTCCTTTATCTCTTCTTCGGAAAGTTCAGAAAAATGTGGCTCGTTTCTTAGCAGACCTGCAATCTCTCTCGTATCTTCTTCGACAAATTCTCTCGGCTTTTTTTTAGAGTCGTATATCGAAAATACATAATACTGTCTTGGTTCTACCTCCACGGAATAAGGCTCTTCTAAGGCATCTTTTATTTTTACGCGAAAATCGTTCGTTATTCTTAACGCATAATCAAGTATATTTTTTGCTCCTTCTTTACCTTCCCCTTCTTTGCCTTCTTTATCTATACTTTTAATTTGTAGATTATAATATTTCATTAGCGAACTGAGTCTATCAACGCTAAAATCAGTGCGCATTGTTATAGTTACAGCGCCCTGAGAGAAAAATCTCGCATTTACCGAAAAATCTATGGTTCCTATATTCGTGTCAAGTTTCACAGATGGCATCTGTAAATATTCTACAGAGGGTATTGCCGCATATTTTGGTGCTGCTCTTTTCTTTTCTAAGTCTTTCTTGGTTGCCTCAAGCAAAATTTTTTTCAACTTTGCGAGATTTATAACCGCACCCAAATCGAATGTGTTTATTATCACTACTTCCCCGTTCATCGATATCCCAATCCCAAACCTTAACTTTTCCAAGCCTATCTCCTAAGCCTATTTTCCAATAGTTTCTAAGCCTACTTTCCAAGCCATTTATCAATTCGACTTTATTTATGCAACTTATCTATCCAACTCTCCATCTATCCATATATCCAACCAAGATTTACTGTTTTTTGCAATATATTTGGTTGATTGATTTATTTTCGATATACACATTCCTTGATAAAATCTTTGCCAAATTTCTTAATGGACAAGTATTCGAAAAGTTTATTGGTTGATAATGCAGTCTTATCTTTAATGCCAAAAGAGTTGAGATATAGAAAAGAAGGATGCAAGTTTCTAAAAATATTAATCTTGACCGCATCCCTTATTTCAGTTTCGATAATAACTGGTTGCACAAATAATAACAACAATCCAAATACAACCAAGCCTGAACCTCCTCTTCGTGCGATTCCAGGGGCAGACCAAACTATTTTAGTTGGTCAGACTGTTACTTTTGATGGTAGAAATTCCACGGGCAATATCGTGGAGTACATCTGGGATTTTGACAAATCTGATGGGATAAATGTGGGTGATGCAAAAGGTCCGGTAGTATCGCACAAATACGATAGATGTGGCGAATACAGGGTAACCTTAACTGTAGTAAATTCAAAAGGAGAAAAGGCAAGCAGTTATTGCTACGTATTTGTAAACTATTTTCAGGAACATTCGAGTATGCTAACCATGGGAAGCAATACTACTTATTCTTTCCCTGTCTTAGACGGCATCGCCTCGATTTATGTAAAATTGCAGTATCCCTCAGGCGCTGCAAATCAGAATAGACTAAACCTGAACATATTTGCGGCAAACGATTCTGAATTCTACAACTCTGCCTCAGACCAAAGAGAGAGCGGAGATACTCAAACAGTCGAAGTAAAATGCTCAGATTTCAGAATGCTCGTACCTCATGGAGATTGGAAGGCACAGATATCTTGCATCGCAGGTATTAATGTGAATTATAATATCACAATAGAAGCAAAATATTAGAAATTTTATATATTTTAATTGCTATCATCATTCCACCTTTTTCCACCTTTGGTCGTGATTTAATATGGATTCTTGAGATTCTTTTCGGTGTAAGTTTATTTCTTGGACCCTTTGGTCCCACCGCATCTGCGTTCATTCTTACATATTTTTACGATGGAAAGGAGAGCGTAAAGAAACTACTAAAAAGAGGCTTGGATTATTCATTTAACAAACTCTGGTTCATCCCAATATTCTTTCTAATGCCATTCCTCGTAGGATTGTCTCTACTACTTGCAGTACTTTTAGGCGACCCTCTTCCTGAACTTTTTGCTCTTTCTCAACCTATAATTATCGTAATAGCGTTCTTTTATATACTATTTCTTGGTGGTCCACTTGAAGAGGAATTTGGGTGGCGTGGTTATGCTTTGGATAGATTACAGATGAAATTCAATGCTCTTATTTCAAGCGTCATACTTGGGATAATATGGGGTTTGTGGCATATTCCTCTTTTCTTCATGCCTGGACAGGATATTTATAGGAATGTTCCTATTTTGGGTTTTATCGCAGGTGCGGTATTTTTATCAATTCTATTCACATGGATATACAACAATACTGGCGGCAGCATTTTAGCAGTTCTACTTTTCCATACAACAAGTAACCTTGCCCAGTTCGTTTTCCCTGCAATAGCCACGACTTGGGGAGGGCTTATCTCTGTTATTTTGAATGTTGTGGTAGTAGTCATAATTATCTTTGTATACGGTGCAAAAAGAATGATTAGAGAAAAGTAGAAAAAAATTAAAAAGATGCCAAATCTTGGCAAAATGTTTTATAATCATAAGGGATTGATGCTAAAAAGGAGGAATTTTATGGTAGAAAAAGAAGAGAATATTAGAATGCCGCTTTTGGGAGACCCTTTTCCAGAAATGGAAGTGCAAACGACGCATGGAATGTTGAAATTGCCCGACTTTTTCAAGGGTAAATGGTTTGTGCTGTTCAGCCATCCTGCAGATTTTACGCCTGTATGCACAACTGAATTCGTTGCATTTCAGAAAAGATACGAAAAATTTAGGGCTTTAAACTGTGAACTAATAGGTCTGAGCGTCGACCAAGTATTTTCTCATATAAAATGGGAAGAATGGATAAAAGAAAAACTTGGAGTTGAGATACAATTCCCAATTATTGCGGATACGGGCGCAGTAGCATCAAGGCTTGGATTGATTCATCCTGGAAAAGGGACTAATACTGTAAGAGCAGTTTTTGTAGTCGATGACAAGGCAAAGGTAAGGATAATACTCTATTATCCACAGGAACTTGGCAGGAACATGGATGAGATTCTAAGAGTTGTCGAAGGTATGCAAATTTCTGATAAGAACGGCGTGGCAATGCCTGCAAATTGGCCCAATAACGAAATTATGAAAGACCATGTAATTATACCCCCTGCAAAAGATGTGAAAACTGCAAAAGAGAGACTTAAGATGGCAAAAGATGGCAAATTTGAATGCTATGATTGGTGGTTATGTCATAAAAAATTGTAAAGTAAAGACTAAGTTTTTGCTTGCACTTTATCCTTTTTTTCTGTCTTTACACTTTTTTCTTCTGTTTTTGTTTTTTCAATCTCTTCAAACTTCGTTCTATCTTTGTTTGTCATCTCAGCAGTGAGCAGTCCATCTTCTATCATCATAACTCTATCTGCAATCTTGGTTACTCGCTGGTCGTGTGTAACAATAACTATCGTCTTTCCATACCTTTCTTTTAACATTCTGAATAAAGAAAGTATCTCCTGTCCTGTTTTTCTGTCAAGTTCACCTGTAGGCTCGTCGGCTAATATTACTTTCGGATTGTTTGCAAGCGCAACTGCAATTGCAACTCTCTGCTGTTCACCGCCCGAAAGTTCGTCTGGTTTATGTGTTGCTCTTGCTTCCAAGCCTACGAGTGAAAGGAGTTCACGAACGCGTTCGCGTCTTTCTGCAGTACTTTTCTCTGCAAGTCTCATAGGTAAGTCTATGTTTTCTTCTGCTGTTAAAGTAGGAACTAAATTGAAGAACTGGAACACAATCCCCACTTTCTCACGTCTAAATCTAACAAGGTCCTGGTCTTTCTGCATGGTAAGGTCAACGCCAGCAACAACGACCTTTCCTCCTGAGGCACGATCCAAGCCACCTAGGATGTTTAACAAAGTAGTCTTTCCGCAACCCGAAGGACCCATAATTGCAACTACTTCTCCTTCTTCAATTTCTAAATTTATACCTCTCAATGCGCTTACTTCATTCTTTCCCGTGCTGTATATCCTCACCAAATCTTTAACTGATATTATTGCCAATCAAATCCCTCCGTTTTTATCCTCCTCTAACGCTCAATGCCTGTTCGAGTTCTACCTTACTTGCCTTATATGCAACGAGTGCAGATGCTCCTATAAGAACTAGCGTAGTAATTATAATCACCACTGGCACCATATAGGTAAGTTCAAATTTATGCTCTATCGGCGTATTTGTAAATGTGTTAAGTAACCTTGATATCAGTTCATTGTAAGCATAGGCAGTAAGTAATCCTGTCGGTACTCCTATAAGCAATCCGACAAGCGTAAGAGACATAGATTCGCCTAAGAACAACTTCATTACTTGTCCTCTTGTTCCTCCTCTTGCTATTATACCTGCCATTTCGCGCTCTCTTTCAAGTGAGGCAACGAACATAATTAACCCCAAGCCGATAGTTATTATCACCACCGTAAATGCATATTCAAGGTTCATGAACTGAAGGATTGCAGTAAAGGTTGGATTTGCAACAGAGGTACCTTTTTCAGATTTTAAAACCCTCATTTCGAATATGTCCTTTTCATGATGTTTTAGAATAGCATCGGCTACTTTCTCAGGGTCTGCGCCATCCTTTACATCTATGATAAACTTGTGCGAATCCATGGCCTCAAGCATTATGGGCGCGTTCATTGTTATTGCTTGATAATCGACATAAATATGCCTATATGAAGATACGCCACCTGATTGAGCACCCGGGAGTAGTTTTACAATCCCAACTACATGGAAAGATAAGTTGAATTGAGGACCACTGCCGCCTACATAAGCAGGTTTTATTACTATCGGTAAAATCCCTCCAAGCCCAACGCCGGTTAACTCTGACAAGTCTTGGCTAATAATCACGCCGTATATCGGATTTCCAGTCCGCTCATCAGAACCAAAGGTTTCAGTTAACCTATCAAGACTTCCAGGAGAACCTTGCACAAAATAATATTGTTCTGGTTTAACTGTTTGCTTGTATGACTCAGCATCCAAATTAGTTACTGTTATATCGATATTCTCCTTGCCCCACCAACCTTCTTCTTGGTAATAATATGGGTCAAGTTGCGTAGAACCAAACCATGTTATTGTTGTTACAGAACTTATATCGTTAGAGGAAGCAGCCAAATCAGATTCAAAACTTCTTGGCATGAATGCACTGCATGAAATATCGCTTCCGATTTCGCCTATCAAAGTCCGCTCTTCGAACTTCATCTGAGTATCTGCAAGTGCCGTAACCATGATACCTAACGAAATTGCAGTTGCTATAATAACACATACCCTCGAAACACGTCTTGGATTGCGAATTATGTTCTTATTTACAATGTAGTGTAAATCTTTAGTTATCGGCGATGTTGCTCCTGACATCATTTCGTATAAAGCATTTGAGGTCCTTGTTGCAAATCTTGTAATTCCAAATATTAGAAAGACAGGAACTACCGTAGATAAGGCTCCACCTGAAAGCAAACAGGCTAAACTCCCTGCTGCAAGACAGCAATTATCGCCAGCACGGCTTGGGTCGTTAAATATGTCGTTGATATAAACCACAACCGCAATAACAATCATTGCCATGTCCCAGATTGGATTGTACTTGTCTTTTGCTATTTCATGCGAATAGAAATGTAGACTTTCGGCAACTGATATCTGTGATACCCTTTTTGCAGATAGTGCGCCTGCTATGAAAGCAAGCAAGATTCCAAATCCTATAGAAAGAACTATCGCAGTCGGTGTAACTATCGTTTCTGTAATAGAAGTTGAGATTGTTTCTCTACCTGCAATTCCAATCCCAGGAACATATGCAAGAATAATTTTACTTGTTGCTGCACCACACAACAAACCTATAATTCCAGAAATCACACCCAAGAAGAGCGCCTCAATTGTAAGTAGCCAGAATATCTGCTGGTCTGACCCTCCTCTAGCTTTCAGAATTCCAATTTCTCGTCTTCTTTCGTTCATAGATAAGTCAAACCCAATCACTCCAAGATAGAGCCCAAGAACTATAACTGGAATCGACACGCCTAACAAAATCATCTTTACATAATCCATTTGTGAGATTATCCCCTCAACCTCATTTTCAACTGGTGAATCGTCAATTTTTATCCCATAATTGAAACCTCGAGACTGCATCTCTGCTTGTAATCTATTTAGATTTTTTATTGTTGTATCTTTATCGTATGGGTTTATCACTGCCCCTCTATTCATCCAGATATACAAGTGATATCTCTCATCGATACCCTGTTTTGACTTCTCAGATGCATTCATGCCGTTCAAAAGTGAAGAACGAATATTCTCCCAATCTTCAATTCTAACGAATACAGAATCTGGCACTATATTTGCTGTATATTTCCAACTTTGCTTATATTTTATACCTTCATTCTTTCCGTAAACAAATCCCCCTCTTACTGTGAATTCAATAGGTGCATTTTCAGAACCTTCGAAATATTTGTATAAAGTAACGTTTGTTTCGTTACCTTCTGAAATCCCAAGAGATGCAGCCACTTTTCTTGTAAGAACAATAGACCCTTCTTTCTCTAATTCGAAAGAATCTGCAGCAAGACCAAATTTATCTAAAACACTCCCAAATTCGTCTCTTACCGCAATTACTTTTACCACAGAGGTATTTCCATTCGAAGGATTTGTAATTAACACGGTATTCAATTCAGAATATGGTTCTACTCTTGTTATGTTCTTTACTCTCTCGATTGTTTTCATTGCATCTTTGTAATTTGTCTCCCCGTTTCTCAAATGACCCATATAGTCAACAGGGATTTTTTGCAAAGAGTTCTGAATTATAGAGTTCGTTGTTGAATCTACCGCAATAACCTCACCAGAAATTAACGCAACTGCAAGAACTATGCCAATTATCGCCGAGAATGTTCTCCTTCTTGACCTTATCATATTCTCGAACGCATATCTTGCAAATCCTCCTACCGTGCTCACAACCTCACCCTTTAATTCTCTTTTCAACAATCACTAATCTTATACTCTACGCATAATATACAAATCCCTATATTGAATTTTCGCCAAGCCCCTACCTCTTCAGTTTATCTGAAAAATAATTTTCTTTTTCCTATGTAGAGAGTTAATTCGCCAAAAGTCTATTCGAAAACTAAGATGAATGTAACAAAATGAAAAGATAACAAAGTGAAGATAACATAAGGAGAATGAAAAATGTCTCAAAGGACAATTCCATCTTTAATAACAGTTACTTTAGAGCCGTTCTTGTAGGTAACTTCCATCGTGGGTCTATGGAATAGGAAATCCCTATGTGTTTTCGACCTGTTTCTTCCGCCTACCATGTCTTCGTTATTTCCGAACGCAATATGTGCAGTTCTACCTGCTTTCTCGTCTTCAAGAAGATTTCCAGAAATGCGCGCTCTCGGATTTAAGCCAATCCCAAGTTCACCAATTACCTTTGCTTCATCGTCTATTTCCAAAAGTTCAGTTACACGTTTTAAAAGTTCTTTATCTTCAGTTTCAAGTTTTGTTATACGTCCATTTTTTACTTCTATCTTTAGTTCTTTCTTAACTTGTCCAATATCGCCTATGGAGCCATCTACAATAATTATACCATTAGCAGCATCTTCAACAGGCGCACACCAGACCTCTCCTGCAGGTAGATTTCCAAAGGTCCCTGATTTTATCTTAACATCGCTTGAAAATTCCCTTCCTTCTATATATAGAAGGATATCTGTCCCTTTATCTGTTGTTATTCTTACCCATTCTGCATCCTTGAAAAGGTCTATTACTTTCTCTGCATTTTTTGCAACTTCTTCATAGTTTGCATTCATGGGTCCATCAGTCATCATCTCTTTGGATATGCCAGGTGCATGTCCTACACGGGCTTTCGATGCAGTTTCGAGTTTTATCAACTTAATTCTAAATGGTGTCTCCTCACCTCTCCCTGAGAACGCATTAATAACAATATGATTAGATGCCACGAGTTTTGCAAGTTCATGAGGTACTTCTTTTAGAGGTCTCTCTTCTTCAGGCAATAGATAGGTTACTACATTTGCGCCAAGTTCTTTTGCGCCCTTTTCAAAGGCTTTACAAATATCTTCTTTTTGGATATCTGATACAATTAAAACCCTTTCGCCAGCATGAGCATCCAATACTACTTTGAGAACGTTCTTTGCGCCCATTACCATCTCATTTACACTTAAGCGTGTTGTATTTTGAGTTATGCCAGTTCCCCCACCAGCAGATTGATATTTTTGTGGATAAATGTTTCGGCTTGGATATTTCTTGGATATATCTATATATCTTTGGATTTTATATTTTTGGATTTGGTCATCCCTAAATATTTCTTAGATATCTCTACATATATTCTATCAATAATTCTCAAATAAATCTATTGAGGAAAATTATTGATATAAAGACCATAAAAACTATTAACAATAAAATATATCAACTCTGGGTCATGATGGCAGAGAATGGAGAAGCCAAGGTGCAGGTTAAAGGTCATACTATAAAACTAATTGCACAACCTAAAGACGAAAAACCATATTTAGTCCTTTTTGCACTTGATAGGGGCGAGTATCAAGAATGCTCTATTTATTCAGTTCGTACTTTTATTAGATTCTCAGATATTGGAAGTAGTGTCTGGCAACTTGCAAAAGAGTTAGATAAAAATGCAAAAATATCTTCAAAAGATGTTCACTGGATTGCAGAAGATTATGCTTGGTCTGTATCTATAACAACAAAAGATATAGACATAATACTAACAAGTGTGTTATATCGCAGGCTTGGATTCAAATATGTAAGTAGTTGTTATATTGAGATAGAATTAACAGGCAAAGAAGAAGCAGTTTCTTCGTTTATTGAGAAATTAGTGGTAAAACTCGGAAGAATACCAACCGATTTTCAAGATTGGGAGGTAATAGTCGAGAAATCAGGCGTTAGCAAAGAAGAAATCGAGGAAAGATGGCGAAAATACACACTTCAGGCTTGCTTAAAATAGATTGCTTAAAACAAATTAACTAATTAGAAATAAGTAAGTTAGAAATAAGTAAAAAATCTATTTTAGCCTGATAGTTTCAAGATTCATAGGGACACGCGTTTCTATTCCGTATTTTTTATAAATCCCGCTTGCAAGTTCAAGGCATTTTGATTCTTCGCCGTGGAATACGATTATTCTTTCCGGCTTGGGTTGCACATTTTGCACGTAAGCCATGAGTTGTTTTCTATCAGAATGACCCGAGAAACCATCGCATGTTTCTACATTCATCTGTACATTTATAGTTATTGTTTTACCATGTTCGGTAATTGGTATTTCAGTCCAGCCTTTTTGGATACGTCTACCCATAGTCCCTTCGGCTTGGTATCCTACAAACACAAGTGTGTTCCTTTTGTCCTCAGCCCAATATTTGAAATACTCCATTACTGGACCACCGTTCATCATACCAGAAGTTGCAAGGACTATACATTTTTGTTCAGGGTCAAGAACAATCTTTTCTCTTTTTTCAGGATGGTCCACGCGTTGGAAAATCTTTGAAAGGAATGGATTCTCACCAAGTTGGAAGATTTGGTTGCGAAGAGAACTGTTTAGATATTCGGGATATGCGGTATGTATAGAAGTTGCTTCCCAAATCATACCATCGAGATATACAGGTGCTTCTGGAATTTCACCGGTTCGCATAAGTTGTTCGAGAACAATCATGACTTCTTGAGACCTTCCGATTGCAAATACAGGAATGAGTATCTTTCCCTCTTTAGCAAACGTTCTTGTAACAATATCTTTGAGTTGTTCTGCAGCCTCTTTTCTTGATGGTTGTATATCGTGATATCCACCGTAAGTAGATTCTATGACAAGAGTTTCCACACGTGGGAATTTATCAACTGTGGGATTGAAAAGCCATGTTTTTTCATATTTCATATCACCTAGAATTGCTATGTTATATGCTCCATCGCCAATATGAAAATGGAGCACTGAAGAACCTAGGATATGTCCTGCGTTTTGCAGAGTTAATCGAATATCAGGCGCAATATCTGTAGTATCGCCAAATCTAAGAGGTATGCAATGTTTCACGGCTTCACGAATATGTGCTGATTCGTAAGGTGCCTTCTTTGCTTCGCCATAAGCAACTTTAATGTAGTCAAGTTGGAGTAGAGACATAACATCTCTTGTAGGTGCTGAGCAATATATTGGACCGTCATAACCATATTTGTACAACACTGGAACAAGTCCAGAATGGTCTAGATGGGCATGTGTAACCACTACTGCGTCCAAAGCATCGAGAGGTTGAAGTTCAGGTGCATTAAGATAGGGTGAGCCATTATTTTCAGAGCCCACATCGATACCGCAATCTATCAACACTTTGGAATTATTAGTAGATAGTAGAGTTGCAGACCTTCCCACTTCTCTATATCCTCCAAGTGCAGTTAAGCGTACCCAAGTTTCACCCTTCGAAGTTTCTCTTGCAATCCTCTTTCCTACTTTCTTTAACCACTCTTTTCTCTCTTCAGAGACAGTCTTGAGATAATTTCGAATATCAGATACTGTCTTTGAGGGTATTGGTGGGCTTCTTACTACTTTTGGTGCCCAGCCTATTCGTTTCTTTATCTCGTTAAGAATCGCGCCATGTTTCCCTATTGCAAGCCCGGGGGTTATTGCCTCGATAGTTACTTCCCCGCTATCTTCTTCGAAATAAATATCAGTTATCTCTGCTTCTGGGGGAATGATATGCCTTATTTCAGTCTCTGCTCTGTCGATATCAGCAAGCAGGCTTGGGTCTGGTCGAATTGCAACTCGTCGTCTTAATCCCTGTGCAAGTTGTCTAACTATATCGTTATTAGATGCAAACTCTTCGAAGCTTTTAGTATATATTACTACGATAGGTCCTTCTATCTCGATATTTGTAATTTTCACATTTGGAGGCACTATTTTTGCCACAATCTTATTTGCTTCTTCTAAGAAAGATTCTACCCCCATCGAAGCCACGTCCAATTTCGTTCTTTTGGTATTTATTGATGTTAAACTCAAACTTTTTTTTCTCGCTAATTTCAAATTAAAATGGAATCTGTTCCATTTTTTCTTCTATACTTTGCATTCTACTTTGCAAGATATTTATCATCTTCATATCCTTTTTCAGAGTTGGATCATTATTAGGAATTTCAAACCATTACACAAATAACTTTTAATTTGGGAATAAAAAGAGGCAGAACTAAGCTAAGTTCATCTTTGCCTTTCTTTTAGCTATTTCATCATCGGTCAACTGCTTATACCCCTTTGAGGTTATTATACAAACATCTATTCCATCTCCAGATGCAGAATCGCGTTTCATCGCGGCTGTTATGGCTCTTATAGCCAAATCTGCAGTTTCGTTTATGTTCATGTCGTCTTTGTAATAATCTTCTAACACGCCGTAAACATAAGGCGAACCTGACCCTGTCGTTACATACTTATCAGGTATCGAACCTCCTGCAGGGTCGAGCGAGTAGACATGTCCACCTTCGTTATCTACTCCCCCTACAATAAGTTGGACCCAATAAGGAAAATATCTTCGTCCTGCAAGTATGTTCGACATCAAAGTCGCTGCTGCCTTAATAGACATCCCGCTGTTCCTTTTCAATCTGTATAATTCTGCTTCTGCCTTCAGGTATCTCGCCAAAAGTTGTGCATCACCGACCAAGCCGGCGACTGTTAGCCCAATATGTTCATCTATCTTAAACAACTTTTGTGTAGTTTTATGGGCAATTAGCGTCCCCATGGTTGCTCTATGTTCGGTTGCAAGCACAACACCATCTTTGCATGTTAAACCAACTGTAGTGGTACCGGTCTTTAATTCCTGCGTCATTCGTAAACACATCCTTAAAACACTTAAAATAACTTGTATCTTAATCAATATACTAATATATAAAACTTTTCCATAGATTTATCGGTGTAGAGCACAGAAAATAGTAGTGAATGATGCAAAAAGGTTGAAGTGTGGATCAACGCCTAGGAAAATACCTGGGAAATAAATTGGGGATAAAGATGAGAAACAACAAAATTCAGGAGATGCTAAGGGATGAGAATATGGCAAAAAAAAGAGGCGAATAAAAGAGTAAGAAAGAAACCCTGGGTAAGATATGAGTGAATGGATTCATTGAGTGCTCTGCATATTGACTGGGATTACAATAGTCATGGGCAGTGGGTATGTCATGTTTCAGAAATGGCATCACACTTACAAAAACCTCCATGATTTCAACCTGATTTAAGATAGAAGAGATTTCAGAGAACAGAGAAAAAAAAAAATAAAGAAGAAGCGAGAGAAAAATAAAGGCACAAAGAAAAATAAAGAGGATGAGGGCTAATCTTCAGCCTTAGGATAATTTTCTTTTATGATATCTTCTTCGGTTATGCAAAGAGTCATTATTTCGTCTATGGATTCTACGCATCTGATAGGAATATGGTATTCTTTATTCTGGGAGTACAAATTTATGTGGACCATCTCGAGAGTTTTGGTATATGGAATGCAGTAACCTGTAACAGTACCTATTTCTTTTTCTTTTGAATCGAACACTTTCATGCCTGGAAGTTTTTGAATTAAAGGTTCATTTAGGGTAATGAACTCGTCTGCGATTTTGCCGATGATGCCGTTGCCTAGAACGATGCGTTTTGGGAATAGACCGCCTTCGACCATGAGCCCTTTCATTCTGAAAGTTTTGATGTCAATAAAAGCATCGACGGATTTACCTATGAGCCTGCCATTTACATCGAGAACGTCCTTGCCGAATAGACGTGAGTAGTAGTGTCTTTTTAGTCTGATACCAAGAAGTTCTCTTCCATCCCTTTTCAAAGCCTCACCCCTTTTGTATCTTTTGTATATTTGATAAGTGCTGGTTGATATTAGTTGGCTACTAAAACTGAAATTTTTTGAATGAAAATCAGAGGTGTCTAAAATAGGCTGGCAGAGGTACAAATTCGCAGGCATGGATAGAAAGGATAAAGATTCAGAATCTGAACGCATGATGTAGTGAGATTAGGCGAATGTGAAGTTAATATTAATAAACCAAATGTAAAGAAGAAAAAGGATTAGAGAAAAGTAAGAATAGGAGGCTCTGCCAATGCGAGGTAAGATAAAAGCGCTAATTGCGATGATTATTGTGCTGTTTATGAATATGCTTTGGCTTGGGTTTTGGCTTGGAGATTACACACATAATTTTGGAACGCATACAGATAACGAATATGAAAATGTAAAAAAAGTATGTGTGGGGAATGACTATGGGGGCGGAGAGGATATAGATATAGAGAATATAGATAGTGAGGATATGGACGAAGATGGTAATGAAATTGCAAATAAAGATTGGAATGAAGTTGGGAATGAAGATGGACTATCTATTAAGAGAGTGAATGGAGATAGAGGGGTTACGGTAACAGTAGATGCAAGTCGAAGTTTAGGTAAGAGGAATTTAACAGAACCGCAGTTGATTTCGCCTTATATATATGGTCAGAACCTTGCGCTTTGGCGGAATTATACCTACGACCCGAATTCGATAAGTTGGCGAGGCTATTCGAGGATGGTTCCGGTAACTAAGGCGATAAATGTAACGATGTTTCGATTTCCAGGTGGGGCGACTGCAAATAACATCTATTTTGACCATAACAACTCGTTAAATTGGTTTGAGCATGTGCCTCAGGAATGGACTTATCCATTGACGAATTCATGGAGTAATGTCCTTCGCGCAGACACTATAGATTATTTCATAAAGTTTTGTAGGGATATAGGAGCAGAGCCTTTGATGCAGGTGAATCAACCTATAAGGAACATCTCGCAAGCAGCCGAACTTGTGTATTATTGCAATGTAGAACATAACTACAATGTTAGGTACTGGCAGATTGGGAACGAGCCTGATATAGATTCTTCAAGACCTTTAGATAAGCGCATATCAGATTATATGGCGAATTGGCGCGATTATGTACCTGCGATGAAGGCAGTAGACCCTACGATAGAGATAATGGGACCTACGCCAGTATCTCCGAACAATGTGTGGGTGGGGTATCTTCTTGCGAACGATACGAAGAATGTGTCTTATGTTTCATTCCATTATTATCCGACCTATGTAGGTGCGCCGAATCCGGAACATGAGCCAACGATAGAGAATTTGTTACAATGGTCTGCAGATAATGGTGCGTGTGGGATTTCGTCAATAAATTGGTGGGCAGATAGGATGTATAACGAGTTGAAGAAGTATAATTGCAGTGCGGGCTTGGCAATAACAGAATTTTCGTCAGTAGCTGGGGGATGGGGTAATCTTGGTTTTGGAGGAAAATTTGGGGTATCAGATGTGCATGCGTATGCAATATATTTAGCAGATATGTTGCCGAGGTTTGGAGAATGGGGGATAGATATAGCGACGCAGTGGGAACTTGAAGCGCAGGATACAGCTGCATATACTTTGATAAATGGAATAGATAGGTATCCAGATTCGCAGGGCAGATATTACGATTTAAGACCTGCATATTATACATATCTATTATTTGCAAAATATTGGGGAGATGTTTCGATATATGCGCAATCTAGCGACGAGCCTAATGTAGGTGCACATGCTACATTATCAACAAAGGATGAAAACAAGTTGTATGTGTTGGTAGTGAATAAAGAATGGTGGGGGGGAGGAAAAGATATAAACATAGTGTTAAACAATTTTGTTCCCTCTGGAGCGCCTGCGAATGTATATGAACTTACAGCGGACGCGATAGATTCTAATGATACGACGAAATTAAATGGAGTGAGACTAGATAGAGCAAATCCGGAATCGACTTTAGCGAATCTGCCAATAAAGAGAGTGAATGTAACAGGTAACAATATATACTACAATCTTCCGAAATTGGGGATTGCAATCATAGAAGTAGAAGGGAGTTATACCAAGCCTGCGAATAATCCGCCGCCTACGCCAAGCCCGAAATCGCCTGAGAATGGAGTAACTTTGCCTTATACGAGACCGTATCTTAATTGTACAGAGGTAAAAGACCCTGATGGGGATAAAGTAGAATATGAGTTTGTAGTAGATAACAATGCGGATTTTTCCTCGCCAGAAATAACGAAAGTGATAAAGAGCCCCTCATTTCCCATGAATTGGAAGATGAGAGATGGAGAGTATTATTGGCGTGTAAGAGCGAAAGATAACAAAGCGTTTAACTCATATTCTGAATGGAGTAATGTATATAAATTTACGATATCGAGGGCATTGGAATATAATACCAAGGTGGTAGTGTTTGAGAATAGAGAGCAGCCGAAGAATAATTCGGTAGTAAATCCGGAATATGTGAATATGAGATGGAATTACAGAGATTGGGATGGAGACAAGGTAAAATTTGATATTTATTTAGATCCGATAGGTGCAAAGACTTTGTATATGTCAGGGTACGAAGAACCTGAGTTTATGAACATATCGATAGCATTGCGTAACTTGTATCCTGGGACGAAGTATTATTGGCGAGTAGTTGCGGACGATGGATATAGTAAGACAGAAGGACCAGTATGGACTTTTACGACTTCTGGAGAAGCAGGGGATAGACCGCCGTTTGTTGCGCAGATAATGCCTGAGAACGATAAGCAGGTCTCGCCTGGCAATGTGCATTTTGAATGGCTTGGGGAGGATTTAGAAGGGAGTGGAGTAAGTTACAAGTTATATGTAGATACGACGAATGCAAATAGTGTAGTATATGAGGGGAGTGGCACGAGTTATGAGATGAGTTTAACAGAAGGAGTATATTATTGGCGAGTTTCTGCGTCAGATGGGGCGAAAGAGAGCATGAGCAATAAATACAAGTTGATAGTGCGTACGAATAATGCGCCGAGCATAGAGTTAATATCGCCGAAGAACGGAGGTGTGGTAGCGAGCGAGCTAGCGAGTTTTAACTTTAAGGGTATGGACCCTGATGGACAGAAGTTGAGGTATGACATATATTTAGACCAGAAAGACGGTAGTACACTTGTAGCCACCGGCTTGGGTTATCCGAGTTATTCGGCGGTTCTTGAAGATGGGATTTACAAGTGGAAAGTTGCAGTAAGTGATGGAATAACGACGACAATTTCAGATGTATGGAGTTTTGAGATGAAAAGGAATGCAGAAGTTCCGCCTGAGATAGAGATATTAAATCCAAGAGACGGAGATACTGTGTATGGTAGCGAGCATTCGAGCGGTTTGAAACTAGAATGGTTTGGGACCGATGCGAATAACGATGCGCTTACATATAAAGTATATTTGGATAGTTCGGATTGTACGACGGTGATAGCAGAAGGGCTAACTACAATAAGTTATGTTTACACGGGAATTTCGGAGGGGAATTACAAATGGAAGGTAGTGGTCTCGGATGGCAAGCATGAGGTTGAGTCAGCGATTACAAGTTTCTATTATAAGATAAATACTCCGCCGAGTATAACGTTATTTTTCCCGCCTGATGGAGGAGTAGTAACTTCGAATTATACTATGCTCTCCTGGCTTGGGAATGACCCTGATTCTCAGGAGTTAAGTTATAAGATATATCTTGATAATGAAAATGCGACTGAGATACTTCATGAAGGAAAAGAGAATGTTTACAACACTACTTTATCGAGGTATAAGCCATATGCCTGGAAGGTAGTAGTTTCAGATGGGATAGATGAAGTAGAATCAGTGGTAAGCAGGTTTATGCAGAAGCCTACGGGCGAGCAATCGCCGCCTATGGTGCTGCCATATTATCCTGCTGAGGGGGCGATTGTAAAAACGCATGATATAGAATTGAGATGGCTTGGGGGAGACCTTAATGGCGACGATATTACTTATGAGTTATACGCAGATGCGAATGATGGGAGTACCTTGATAACCACGACTAACGAGATGTGTTTTATTCTAAGTGGTTTGAATGATAAGGCGACCTACAAGTGGAAAGTAGTAGCAAAGGACAGAAATGGTAGTACGGAATCAGGGATAATGAGTTTTACAGTTGATTTATCGTCTGTAATAAAGATAAGTGCGCCTGAAATAATATCGCCAGTAGATGGAGCGATTTTTGATAATTCAATAGTAGTTCTGAAATGTAAGAGTGAAGAGAAGAGAGAAGATATTAGGTTTAGGTTTTTAGTATCGAGGGATAATGAGTTTAGTTCAGTAGTTTCTAATAGGACAGTTGGGGTAATTGCAGAAGAGACTGAGAGGACAAGCGAGACGACGCTCATATTGATGCCTGGTAAGTATTATTGGAAGGTGCAGGTGTTAGCGAGCGAAGGAAGGTCGGCTTGGTCTGATGTGAGGTCTTTTACAGTTCAGACGAGCAGGACTGGGGTAAGTTGTATGCTTAGAGCTCCTGCTGAGGGTGAGGTGATACGTACAAGTAGTGTGAGGTTTTATTGGGATTGTGCGGGTAAGGATACGCTGACCAAGTTTGCGCTTTATTTAGATAGGGAAAAAGGGAATGTTGAAAACATGAATCCTGATAGTTGTGTTTGTTTTGGTATTTCGGAGATGCAGTATGAGGTCGATGGACTTTTAGACGGTAGCACTTATTATTGGACGGTAATAGCGATACGTGCTAATACGATATCAGAAACGCATAATGTAAATCAATTTAAGACAGACATAATACAAACGGTGCTTGTATATCCACAAAACGGGAGTGAGATAGGAAAGAATTGGGTGATTTTGAGATGGGAGAGTTCTGAAGATGATAAAGATAGTAAGGTAGAATACGATGTGTATTTTGATGATAAAGATGGAAGGACTTTGTACAAGACGACGAGCGAGTTATCGGTTCAGATAATGGGGCTTGCAGAAGGGAAGAGATATTTCTGGACAGTGGTGCCTAAGATAGAAGGTAGCCGAGGGGTATGTGTTTCGGGTGTTTGGAGTTTTGGAGTGCAGAGAAGTGAGCATTTGGTATTAAAAATTAGCAAGGATTTTATATCTCAAGGTGAAGAGATAACTATAAAGGTTGAGTGCGCCTCGGGCTTGGAAGTTTCAGAATATTATTTTGTTTTTGGGGATGGTAAGAATTCGGGATGGGTAAGTGAATGTGAGGTAAAGCATAGGTATGAGCGAGCGGGCGTTTATTATGTTGCAGTGAAAGGAAGGTATTCGAACGGGACAGAGGTTGAGTGGAGCGATGCGGTTGTTGTGCAGGTGAGCGAGCCAACTATTCCAAGCCAGTGGGGAACGATAGTATTTGGGACTTTACTTATGGTATGTTTAGCGATAATAGTTTATTTCATGTATGTTCGTAGGAAAAAGATGGTTACGGCGATAAGAAAGAGGCTTCATGCGAAAAGATGAATTTGAGGAAAAAAGAGTTAAATGAAAAAAGGGTTAAAGATGAGCGAGATTAAGCCTGAAGTCTCGATAGTGCTTGCGGTACGGAATGAGGGTAGCGTGATTAGGAGATGTCTTGATGCGATATATTCGCAAACTTTACCCTCAGATAAATATGAAGTGATACTGGTAGATGGCTGGTCAACTGATGATACGCTAAAAATAGCAAGGGATTATCCAGTTCTGATTCTTAACGATGACAAGAATGGGATTGGGTCTGCAAGGAACATAGGGGCTAAGGCAGCAAAAGGAGAGATTCTGGTATTTACAGATGGAGATTGTGTGCCTGAAAAGGATTGGTTGGAAAATCTAGTAAAACCATTTTCTGATGTAAACGTAGGAGGTGCTGGGGGGGCGATAAGGTGCATAGATGTTGGTAATGTGATATCTATGTATGAGGATTTGAACAATCAGGCGACCTATCGAGGGTTCATTACTTCGAATGCAGCCTATAGAAAGAAAGTGTTTGATGAGGTTGGCGGATTTGATGTTTCATTAAAATGTGGGGAAGACTGGGATTTGTGGTGGCGAGTTCGCGACAAAGGGTATGATGTTGTGTATGTGAAAGATGCATTAGTTTTTCATGGGCCTAGGGAGCAGCAAAGTTGGCGAGCGTATGTTAAAAAGCAGTTTTGGTATTCAAGGTTAGATGTTTGGCTGTATGCTCAGCGTTTTTGTAGGATAAACGAACTGAAGAAGAAAGGCTTTAAACCTGCCGAGCGAGAGACATTTTTAGTAATGAAAAAAGCGATAGTATATTCGGGTTTTTTGCTATTTGGGATTGTGGGCTTGGCATTCTGGCCATCGTTTGTATTATCAGTGCTTTTGATTGGCTTCTGGATAGGGAGACGAGCAGTCTTGATACAAGAATACATAGATGGTAGCATAGTGAGAAGGCTTGGGATTACTTTTGGTTATGTTGGATTCAAGTTGATAAAAGCGACAGTTCGAGGTCTTGGCACTCTTTTTGGCTGTTTTGAGTTATTATTCATAACGCTGAAGAATAGATTGAAAAAGGTATAAGATTAAAACGCAATATCCCCAATGTGGTAAATATGAATTTTGACATTGGGAAGATTCTTGAGACTAAAAAATCTGGTGGAGTAATGGATATTGTAAATGCAGGTAAAGAAGACCCAGATGCAGTATTACCTGGACTTCTGAAAGCGTTTGACCATCAGGATGATGCAGTAAGGGGTGCTGCAAGGAATGCATTTGAGGAGTTAAGAAAAGAGAGAGAGGTGTTACCATCCATATTTAGATGTTTGAATTTTAATGACCTTACCGTACAAAACAATGCTACCAAGACTTTGACAAACATGGGTATAAATGCGGAAAATGTGCCCATCGTCTCCGAATATGCAAAACATCTTGAGGATGCGATGCGGTTAAATGACATATCGAGACGGCTTGGGATTCCAGATAACGAGAGCGATAATCTTCTTAAACAGGCAAGAGAAGCATTTGCCAGAGGAGACCATTCGAGTGCTTTGTCGTTAGTCCAGCGTGCAAAACAGATTTCAAGTGGTACGCATGTAACGCATGCGACTGCACAGATAAACGAGTTAACTAACATGTTATCAGATGCGAGGAAAAACGGCTTGGATGTTGATGATGCGGAAAAGATGCTTGCAAGTGCGAATGCGTATCTTGCATCAGGAGATATAATATCTGCTATGAATTTCATAAAGCGTTCAAGGGAACTTTTAGGCGATAAAGCGAGGAGCGGAATAACAAGCCGTCTTGGAAACGTTCAGAATGCAATAGCACAAAGGAAAGGGAAAGGAGAAGATACTTCCAAGTACGAACTGCAATTTAGCCAGATAAACGCATTACTTGGGGCAGGAAATATAATATCTGCATTATCGCTTTTAACACAACTTGAGAGAACGCTTGTGGAGATACCAATGGATTTAGTGCAAGAGACTTTTAGAAATGTGCACGAGGATTACTACAAACTTAGGTCTATGGGTGCGAATCTGCCAGGTGTGGAAGAAATGCTAATGCAGGCGAGATTTTTGAAGGGGAGGCCTGCTTACGAGATGCTTATGAATGCGAAAGCAAGAATGAATTCAATGCTCAATGTTAAGAATGCAAAAGGAAAAGCGTTTCAAAGGTTTGAATATGAAGTGGGAAGAGATGTAAGATGTGTAACGATAGGTCGGCTTGGGGATAGAGATGTGATAATAGCGGGTTCGAGTTCTGGAGTTGATGTTATTTCATCGAGTGGAAAACTTCTTTGGAGACATAACATAGGGGCTGCAGTTACAGATGTTGCGATAGGAAAATTAGATGGGAAAGATGTAATAGTAGCAAGTGCAGGGGGTAGGTTGTTCGTATTATCTGCGTTAAGCGATGCTATGACAAATGTAAAACAGCAGTTGCAGCATTTTAGTTTGCTAGGTGCGAATGTGGCAGGGGTAAGAGAACTTATAGATAAGGC
>Ga0078972_1004140_pt1 | contig 40979 bp, 35 predicted proteins | sample YelNatPaOPGAMG01_FD_67568 | JGI IMG/M metagenome (GOLD analysis project Ga0078972, IMG submission 67568) | Hot spring thermophilic microbial communities from Obsidian Pool, Yellowstone National Park, USA - OP-RAMG-01 (SPADES assembly) (version 2) | ecosystem: Environmental > Aquatic > Thermal...
ATTTCCAAGGCCCCCGTCTCGAACCAAATGAGCTGCGGCGACTGACTAATCTTGGTTCTCGGGTCAAGATTTGTCGCTTGGCTCGAAATGAGACAGAGGAAATACCTCGAAATGCGGCCGCTTCATCGAATTCGTTGTACGTTCTTGGAGAGGGTAGCGCGCATAAGACGCGGCCGAGGAAAGGATGGAGACCAGGGTTGGCAGAGTACGCCGTCTTTGGTAAGATCACCCAAGACGCTGCGCATCAAGTCCCGAGAGAAGCTCAGTCGCTCCACTCGGCCCCGGCGTACAAACCTGGACGCGGGGACGCAGCATCAATGACGCTTACAACTGGACTTTCACGCGGCTTCTCACAAGGAGACATCTACTATGGCCCATATCATCAGACTGCCTTGGGGCAACGATGAACTACGTGTACCCTTGCCAGATTCATGGCGCGTGTTGGGCGAATTGGTCCCGAACGCCATCCCAGCAGCGCCGCCAGGCGCCTGCTCCGAGGCCCTCAAAAGTCCCATCGGGACAGAGCGGCTTGCATCCCGGCGGCTGGAAGGCAAAAAAATCACGCTCGTGGTGGACGATCATTCAAGGCCGACGCCTGTGGCGTCTTTTCTTCATGAAGTCCTTGACGAACTTGCTGCAGGCGGGGCCTCCAACGACAACATAAGGGTGCTCATCGCCACAGGCGTCCATAGGGCAATTCGTGTGGAAGAGGCTGAAAAGAAGCTTGGCAAGGAGAACATGGCCCGACTGTCGTGGTCTTGCCACAATGCATACGACCCAAGCGGTTTGGCGACCCTGGGAACCACCGCACGCGGCACAAAGGTGATGCTCAACAAACTTTTGGTCGAATCCGACCTCATCGTCTGCATAGGTTCGATTGAGCCCCACCTGCTTCTGGGCTTTGGAGGTGGATTGAAGACCATCATCCCGGGCTGCGCAGGAGCCGAAACCATAGGCAAGAACCATCTTCAAGGGGTGGACCCCGACAATTTTGACGCGGTAGGAGTACGCGGAGACGCCTCGCCCATGAGATTGGACCTAGAAGAAGGCGCTCAAATGCTCGGCAAGGACTTTTTCATTGTCAATGTGGCGATGAACGAGCGAGCCCAACCCACCAGGTTTTTCTGCGGCCACCCTATCAAAGCCCACCGAGCAGGCGAAGCATTTGTTGAGGCAGCGGCGCGTTTGGATGTTCCCGAGGCGTCTGACGTGGTGCTCACCAACTCATATCCCATGGAATTCGATCTGCGACAATCCGTGAAATGTTTAGGCAACACCATTTATGCGTGCAAACCAGGGGGCGTGATGATGGGGTGTGTGAGGTCCGAATTTGGTCTTGGCGAAATGCCTCTGCCGAGCAAAACTCTGCCCTACACCGCCATGAGAACTCTCCTCAAAGTGATAGGCAAGCGCCGCGTCTTGCCATTTGTGAAGAAAGTCAAGGAAGGCCAGCCTGTCGAGGAGATCTTTATCGGGCACTTCGGGCTGCAGATGTTGAGGAGAAATCACCTCGCCCTTTTTAGCGACAGCGCGCTTCTTCCCAAAGACATAGGCCGTAAAATGGGGTTGGCGAGGAGTTTTACGAGTATTGACGATCTGGTCGCCTGGACGCGCGCACATGCGCCCCGGAACGCCAGTGTGTGGGCCTGCCCTTACGGCGGGTCCACCTATGCGCGTCTGACGACGCCGGCGTCTCGGAGCTGAGCTCCTTCATACAGCCGCAACTGCGGCACGCGCCAGTCTTCGCGCTCGCAGCGGCTCTCGTAGAAAATCGCCAATTCGAGAGCGACCTTTGTGCTCCACTGCTGTGAGCTCAGATTGCTTCGTCGCCTGCGGCGCCGGCGCCCCCGCAATGCCAAAAAACTATCGATGCGTCATTGCCAGCGAGCCCATGCGCTCTCGTCAAACATTTGCAGAAACGCGCTGCGTTCGGCAACCGCGTTGGTAGATTCGCTCGTCCAAGACTTCGCCAGCACTGTTGACGAGTTCTATCCTGAGACCAGCTCCCCCGATGGCATGAGTGGAGCAGCTCAAGCAGGGATCAAAAGCTCGGATCACGCCTTCGATGCGATTCAAGGCAGCTTCGGGGATTCTGTCTCCCTGGACAAACCGTTTGGCTACCTGCAGCACCCCCTTATTCATCGCCAGATTATTGTTTCCCGTCGCCACGATCATGTTGGCCCATTGCATGAGGCCTTGTTCATCGACTCGGTAGTGGTGGATGAGGACGCCGCGAGGCGCTTCAACGATGCCGACGCCTTCGGAAAAATTCGGCTTGGCGTACGATCTCACTCGTGTATCCAAAATATCATCCTCTCCGAGCAGCTTTTCCATGGTTTCCAGCGAATAAAGGATCTCGATAAGGCGAGCGAGGTGATTATGGAAGGAGCTCATGACTGGGCCGCGGTCCAACCGTATGAATTCGGCCCATTCCTGATCAGCCATGGTGGTTCCGCACCCGTTGCAGACGTTCAGTCGTGCAGCCGGACCAACCCTGTACATGCCGTCTGGATAGCCGAGGGGAAGGTAGTACGGGGACTTGAGATACGAGTATGATTCAGACCGCTCACCGATGAGGGAGCGGTACGACGCGCCATCCACGCCGTCTGCAACAAATCTTCCCTTGGCATCCACGATCCTCAGCGCGCCGTTTACGTGTTCCAGGTTTCCCTCTTTGTTCACCAAGCCCATGAAGAGGGACGGAAAATTGGCAAACGTGCGAATCTCCTCGTTGAACCTGTGGAACTGTTCTTTGAGCCAGGCCAGCGTACGATGAACAATGCGGTACCCATCGGGGATCAGGCACAAGAGTCTTTCGCGCTGCTCCTTTCTTAGAGGCTCGTTCACGCCTCCTGGGACAACCCATGAAGGATGAATCCTCTTGCCGGCGCATGCTTCGATCACCTGTTGGCCGATGCTGCGCAGGCGTATGCCGTCGGATGCCATTGATGGATTCGCCTCCAGGAGACCTATGAGATTTCTCTTCTCCGGAGGCGCATCAAATCCAAGCGCGAGGTCTGGGGCAGACAAATAAAAAAAGCTCAGGGCATGGGATTGAATGAATTCCCCGCAGTTCACAAGTCGGCGCAGCTTGTCGCCAGTCTCTGGGATCCGCACTCCGAGGATCTCGTCGCATGCCTTGGCTGACGCAATCGAGTGGCTGATGGGACATATCCCGCAGATGCGCTCTACCAGCGAGGGCATTTCTGAATAAGGCCGCCCCTCGCAGAATTTCTCGAAACCCCGCAACTGCGTGACATGGAAGCATGCATCGACGACATTCCCGTTTTCGTCGAGCTGAATGGTTATTTTTCCGTGCCCCTCGACGCGGGTAACGGGCTCGATGACAATGCGTTGGCCCACTTTACCTCCTCCATTTAATTGCCTTTCAAGCTCCAAATCGAATTTTTCCTGTGAGATCCGGCGTCCGGCCGGCCAGGAGTTCAGTAGCAACGGCGTATATGCTCTCGGGTGGAGGCGGACACCCCGGCAAGAAGACATCGACGTGGATGTATTCGTGCACGGGCCGCACATGGTTCAGGAGCGCTGGCGCATCCCCTGAAGCAGGCGGCTCTCCGCCTTTGGCGTTTTCACAATAGACTCTCTCCATAACCTGTTTGACGCCAAATTGGTTTCGCATCCCGGGCACGTTGGCAGTGATGGCGCAATCGCCAAAAGCTATGACGAGACGCGAGCGTTCTCGAATGAGAAATATTTTGTGTTTATCATCTTCATTGCCAACCGCGCCTTCTACAAGCGTGGCGTCAACATCGGCGGGAAATTCTTTTGCATCAACCAGAGGGCTATACACAAGATCGAGCCTTTCAGCCAGTTCGATAAGCTTCTCGTCGAGGTCCAAGAGCGACATGTGGCAGCCGGAACACCCATCCAGCCACGTTGTTGCAATGCGTATCTTTGCGGTCATGTGTTTCTCCTGGACGTGATTTCGAGAGATGGAGGACTTAGGACGCTGGAGTCCACGAGTCGATTATCGACGTTCCTCGCGTCTCATCATCTGCAAGTATGGTAGGAACTGCCTCCGTTTGGTCATCTCGGCTACGGACTTGCCCTTTTCAGACAGCGCGCCCGTGGGACAGACGTGTACGCATTTCCCACAACCTGTGCATGTTTCGGAGGCTCCCCACGGTTGATCGAGGTCCGTGATCACCCGTGAGGTAATGCCGCGGCCCATGACATCCCACGTGTGTGCGCCCTCTATTTCATCGCATACCCGCACGCAGCGAAGACAGAGGATGCACCGGTTGTGATCCACTGAAAATCGCTCATGGGACGCGTCTACGCTGTGTTTGGGATAAAGGTAGTTATAGTCCACATGGGTCAAGCCAAGCTCCATGGCCAACGCCTGGAGTTCACAATGACCGTTGGAGACGCAGACCGAACACACGTGATTTCGTTCAGTAAATAAGAGTTCCAGGATCTTTTTACGATACCGAGTCACACGCTCGGAGTTGGTGATTACTTCCATATCCTGGCGCGCCAGTGTGATGCATGCGGGTTGCAATCGAGGCGATCCTTTGATCTCGACGATGCACAATCTGCAAGCCCCGCGTTCTGACAGACCGTCCAGGTGGCATAACGTCGGGATGCGTATCCCATTTTGCCGGGCCACTTGAAGGATGGTCTCATCTTCACGAGCCGTGACGTCACGGTCGTCAATCTTCAGGAGAACTACTCGGGCTGGATTGAGATCGCTGCGTATGTTTTTACCTCCGCCTGGCGCTTTCATGTGTCCTCCTCGGTTGCCTCCATCTGGCACACGCCTGCCTTGCATTGTTTATGTTGTATGTGATCCACGTATTCCTGCTCAAAGTAATGGAGTGTACTCAGCACGGGATTGGAAGCGGTTTGCCCGAGTCCGCAGAGGCTTGTCTGTTTCATGAGATCGCACAGCTCCTTCAAGGTTTCCAGATCGGACATTTTCCCCAAGCCGCTCGTAATACGTGATAAAAGGCGATACACGTGAGCGGTTCCAACGCGGCAGGGAACGCATTTCCCGCACGACTCGCTCATACAAAATTCCATGAAGAATTTGGCCACATCCACCATACATGAGGTTTCATCCATGATGATGAGGCCGCCGGAACCCATGATGGAGCCTACTTGGGCGAGAGACTCGTAGTCCAAAGGCATGTCCAGAAACTGCTCAGGTATGCATCCCCCGGACGGCCCGCCTGTCTGAATAGCCTTGAATTTTCGACCGCCCTGTATGCCGCCTCCGATATCAAACACCACGTCTCGGATGGAAGTTCCCATGGGAACCTCAATAAGGCCGGTGTTCATCACTCGACCAGCAAGAGCAAAGACCTTTGTTCCTTTGCTCTTGTCTGTGCCTATTTTTGCGAACCATTGCCCTCCGTTTCGGATGATGCCCGGAACGTTGGCTAATGTCTCGACATTATTGATGAGGGTAGGATGTCCCCAGAGCCCAAACTCGTAAGGGTACGGAGGTCGGGGTCTCGGCGTCCCCCGCCGCCCCTCGATAGATGAGATCAAGGCGGTTTCCTCGCCGCATACAAACGCGCCTGCCCCCAGTCGCACTTTAATGTCGAAATTGAAGGTCGTGTTGAATATATTGCGGCCCAGCACGCCCATTCGTTCAGCCTGTTTTATGGCTATCTTGAGCCGTTTGATTGCGAGGGGGTATTCCGCCCTGACGTAGATGTACCCGTCCTGGGCTCCCACCGCGTACGCGGCAATGGCCATCCCTTCTAATACCCGGTGCGGATCGCTCTCGAGAACGCTCCTGTCCATGAACGCGCCCGGGTCTCCTTCGTCTGCGTTGCACACCACAAACTTGTCTTGGTCCGTCCCCTTGGAAACGGCTGTCCATTTCAAACCGGCGGGAAAGCCGGCGCCGCCTCTCCCGCGAAGGCCGCTGGCTGTGATCTCGTCAATGACCTCTTTGGGGGTCATGCTTCTGAGCGCTTTATAAAGCCCTTTGTAGCCGTCCCGAGCGATGTATTCCTCTATGCGCTCAGGGTCTATAACCCCGGAATTCTCGAGAACCAGCTTCTGCTGCCTCTGAAAAAATGGTATCTGGTCCGGACACACTAATCGGTCCACGGGCGCTCCGCCGAGCGCGTCAAGGATGTCCGCAGCATCGTCCGGCTTTACCCCTTTATAGTGAACGTTCGCCGGATCAACCTTGATCAATGGACCTGCAGCGCACAGGCCCAGACACCCCACTCGACTGACCCGGCACCTGTCCTCCCACTTGCGTCTCTTTATTTCATCTTCCAGCGCGTCTTTGATGAGATCGCTTCCGGACGACAAACATCCCGCCGCCATACACACTTTAATGGAGTGTTGCGTCTGGGACTGCCTCTCCTGCTCGGCCCTCGCAATGTCAGTGAGTTCTTCAAGTGTGATGGTCATCGCTCAACCAGCTCTCCATTTTTTCAAGGACCGTTTCCGGCGTCATACGACCCGTGACGCGGCCGTCAAAGACTACCACGGGTGCAAGGCTGCACGACCCGAGACACCTGGCCGACAGCAGGCTTATCTTGCCATCGGCGGTGGTTTCTCCTGGTCCAATCCCCACATCCTTCTTGATTTGTTTGAGGATATTGGTCGCCCCCCCAATGTAGCACGCCGTCCCCTGACACACCACGCAGGTATGCTCCCCGGATGGTTTCAAGGTAAAATAATGGTAAAATGTCGCGACGCCGTACACCAGGCTGAGCGGCGTATGCAACGCGTCAGCCACATATTTAAGGGCATCCCTATCTAAGTAGCCAAAGTGTTCTTGCACCGTGTGTAGGATTTCGATGAGGGAATCGGGAGCGCCCCCGTGCAGTCGGATGGTTCTGTTCACCAGTCTCCAGCGAGGGTCCTCGGATGGCGCCGCCTGTTGATTGGGGATTGATTCCATAACGCCACTCCTCACTTTTGCCTAAAAAAGCCGCCTTGCACGCCGCTGTTCTCTGCATACGCGGCGAAGACGATACCGTGTGTAAAGCCCTACGCGTCTGTCGCATCGAAGCGGGCCGCAATAGTTCCAGGACTTGCTCACATTTTTTCACAGTCCATTGCGAGATCGCTTTGCTCCGAAGGCAATGACGCGCCGCCGGCTTTTTGGGTCATTGCGAGGGACCATAGCCGCTAAGCAATCTCAGTTCGCCTCAATTAAGCAGCGAGGCTTTTGTTGAAAGAGCCGTTCTCTTTGACGAGCACTAGAGTGACACAAGTAGTGTGAATTTGCCAGTTCTTGTGCAAGCGAGTGTTAGTGACACACACCCCCCCCATACCTTTCCCCTGTATCCAACTCCCACCCCCGTACAGAAAAAAGCGCTGGAACTTCTGGGAGTACGCCTGAAGATGTAGCCAGAACCAACACCGCCCCCTCTCGTATCACGCCATTTATACAGCGCTTTCTCGGTTTGAGGAAAAGAACTTCAGGATAATCTGGTTCGGATGGACGCCGTACACAGCCGCTATCTCTGACACTGTCCGGTCCCCTTTGATCGCTTCCAGAGCTACCCTCGCCTTGAAACTCCCGTCATACCTCTTTCGCATTCCACTCAATGAAAAGCCTCCTTGTCATCTCCCCAAGTTCTACATCAACAAGGTGGGCTTTTGCACGTTAATTCACTGTCCAGTTTTTGGGGTCCATTATACCTACGAGGGGCCTGCGGAATCACGATGGTTCTCACAGCCCAAAAACATCGCTTGCGTTGGCGCCAAAGACCATGTCAACGTGTTTCTTTGTCCATCCGGCTTTGAAGAGAAGGGATCGAATGAGCGGGATTTCGCCGCGATAATGAAACCACGGCCAATCGGTCCCAAATAGGATGTGGTCAGGCCCATGGATGCGCAGAAGCGATATGAATTCTTCCTCTCTCAGGGTGTGGGCTGCATTGGATGTATCAAGGTAAAGGTTTTCGCATGGTTTGAGAGACGAGACGATGTCCTGAAAGTCTGCCGTCAATCCACCCATGTGAGCCGCAATAATCCTGAGACCTTTGTGACGATCTACAATTTGAGCCAATTTCTTCGGCGTCGTGAGGTACATGGGGTTCGCGCCAAAATAGATATCCGCGGCCACGAAGGTGTCAAAAACTACAACTGGCTTCCAACCGAATATCAACCCCGCCCGCTCCACAGCACGCAGCATTTTGATCGTTTCCGGGGATTCAAGGTCAAATCTTTGGGTGAAGCTGGAGAGCTTGAAGCCTCTTATGCCCAGGGAGAAAATTCGGTGGATCTCTGGCTCCATGTCAGTCATGGAAGGATGAAGGGTCGCCAACGTTTTGATACGGTTCGACCCGTTTGTGAAACGCATAAAAAAATTGTTTTCATCCTTCACTCGCTGGGCGTACGCGGTGGGCAGCAGGATGCATGCATCAACGTTGTGAAGAGCTGCTGCGGCCTCTAGGCTATGCGCACTGAGTCTGCGATACGCATTCTCCGTATCGAGGCAGAGTTCTGCTACCATCTGGGTTTTACTGGCGACATTCCGTACCAGTTTAGGGGTAAACATGTGACAATGGGCATCGATGATCATAACATCATTTTCCCGAGGTTTACGGCCTGGTTTCCGAGAGCACCCGGCCTGCACTCACAAAAGATATTCCGAGTCCGGACTGAATCGTTATCATGACGCACTCTACAACGGGGGGCGTGATGGGCTTGGTCGATTTCCATTGCACGACGAATTTTGCGCCTGACCCGCCCGAGGTGTCGCTTTCTTCCACGATGAAATGAGTCGTGGCCAAAGGGCCTAAGGGCTGCTCCTTTTTCAGGTATGTTTTCACCAATTTCCCGTCCGAGTCGTAATATGCGACTGAGGTAAGATTCAGCGGCTCCGTCATATCAGTGTTCCGTATGCTTAGCGTCGCGGTAAGGTCCAGCGGTCGAGAGCGAAGCCCCCCGTAAATGTGAGAATAGACTGGCACATAGATTGTCTGACCAGTGGCTTGATGTACGATGTTCTCTCCTTGGGCAGATGCAGCGTGAAACATTACCCACAGTATTGCAAGCAAACGTAATAGTGTGGTCTTCATCATCCCATCCTTCGTTCGGGGCTATTATAGTTGAGGTTCATGGTTGACAATGCCTGCATGAATCGATTTACGAGGGATTGGCCAATTTCTCCACGAGTGATATCGAGGCAGGCTCTCCAAGGACCACTAAAATATCATCTACTTCTATTTTTTCTGCAGCAGCGGGGTTGGCCATAAAGCTCGTTCCCCTCTTAATTCCCAAGATGCTGACGCCATATTCTCTCCTCAGATTGAGCTCAAGGATTGTTTTTCCTGCAATTGTTGATCCTGCAGCGATGCGGAGCGAATGGACGTCAATGTTTGGTGATTGAAGGCTGACGTCAGAAATTTCGGTCGGATGACGAAGAAGACTTCGCAACATGCCATAATGATCAGCCCTTATTTGATCCACAATGTCGTCAAGTTCCCTTCTGGGGACAAAGTATCGTGTCAAAACACGCGTAAGTATCTCAATGGAAGCCTCATAGTCTTCTGGGATAACTTCATCCGCTCCCAGAGATTGCAGCGACTCTACTTGTGAAAGGAACCGGGTGCGACAGATGATATGAATGGATTTGTTGAGAGCGCGAGCCGTGGCGATAATCCTTTTCGTCGCTTCGGGGTCGGAAATGACGATGACCAAAACTGCGGCATTCTGGATGCCAGCATGCCTCAATACCGGGTCCTGCGCGGCGTCTCCCTGAAAAATGGATTCACCCTTTGCCTTCTCCCTTTGCACGGTTTCGGGATTGAGCTCAATGATTAGCCTGGGGATGCCTGCCGTGGAAGCAGCCCGGGCCAAATGTTTTCCGTTGATACCGTACCCTACAATGATGAGATGGCCCCTCATTTGCTCCTTGTCATGTACGGCGTGACTTCGTTCTAATCCTGTCTTCCATTGCCACGGCAGCGGCAGCTTGAGCATGGCGTCAGCAATTCTCTCGCTAGAACCAATGACATAAGGAGTTATCATCATAGTAATAACAGATACTCCAAGAAATAATTGGTAGGACTCCTGGGTGAGAATACCCAGTGTAAGGCCTGGCTTAGAAAGCACGAAAGAAAATTCGCCAATCTGACTCACAGCTAATCCTGCAAGCACTGCTGTTCTTAAGGGCAACTTCAGAAGCAAAGCAGCAGAACTCGCCATAACGAATTTTAAGATCATGATTGCCGCTGTTACGAACAACAAAAATAGGAAACGATTCATCACATATTGCAAATCAAGGAGCATGCCCACCGATACGAAAAAAATACTGGTAAACAAATCCCTAAATGGGAGGATATTTCCCAGAGCGGTTTCACCAAATTCCGATTCGGATACAATGAGGCCTGCGATAAAAGCCCCCAGCGCCAGAGACAGACCCATAGCATGGGTAAACCACGCCACCCCGAGCCCAAGCATTACCACTGCAATAAGGAACAGCTCACGATTTTTCATCTTGGCTACGTGGTGCAACAAGAGCGGAACGACCAGTCGCGTCCCTAAAATGACAATTGCGACGATCGCCAGTGATTTCACAAGGAGCAACCCTATTTCTGGAAGAATATTTTCACCTTTACCCGCCAGAAACGGGGCCAAGAGCATCATGGGCACGACGATGATGTCTTGGAAAATAAGCATGGCTACGGTGAGACGACCGTGTGGTGTTTCTATTTGCACGGTATCTTGAAGAATTTTCAGGACTATTGCCGTGCTGCTCAAGGCCAGCAGAAAACCGAAAAACACCGCATGATTCAGAGTGAGCCCAAGCACGCTCGCGAGCGACGCTCCTCCAACGAGGGTAAATGCAACCTGCATACCTCCCCCGAAAAGAGTGATGAAACGCGCCTTCACAAGAGTTTTGAGCGAAAATTCCACCCCTATAGTGAATAATAGGCAAACTACTCCAACCTCCGCTATTTGTTCGACGCCGGCGGCTTCATAAATCATTTGCAAGCCGTGAGGGCCGCAGATAACACCTGTGATGAGAAAGCCGACAACTGGGGGAACGGCCAATCGGTGACAAACCAGCGACACGCCGAGCGCAAGCGCGCAAATGTACACAATGTCGTGGAGTAATAATTCGCTCATGGTTTCGGCTGCAGCAGGTTCCCTGGGGCAAACTTATGGCGTTCACGCCCTGCCGCGTCCACCGACAAGGCTTCACCAATGCACTGCGTCGTTACACCTTGATAAGGTCGTCCCGACCAGAGGAGAGAGGATCCGATTCGACGGATTGCGTCCCAGACGCCTTACTCATACCGGTCTTCAGTTCACCTCTTTGCGCCGCCTTGAACACTTGGACGGTCTTGAGTATTGCTTGTCCCACCCGTTCAGCTTCCTCTGGCGTCAGATAGACCTGCTTCTCGAAAATCTGCACCAAGCCAGGACGTCCGGTCTCCAGATCTTTCAGCGTGTATCGCCCGAAATACACGCAAATATCGACAGGAGAAGACACCACCATGGTGCAGCCGGCATAGTAGGTATCGACAAAATCTGGGAGTGAACGCGCCGGGGTTCCGGCGGCTCTCGGTTCTTGGGTCGCGTTGTCAGGCGCTTCTTTCATGATACTACCTCTTTTCGGGATGCGGCGGGGATGCCTCAATGCGCTGAGGCTGCCCTGTTGGCGGCTCGTTGCATATACCACTCTACAATGTTTCTCGGGGGTTGTTCTTGGAGCTCTTCGGGCTTTCTCAACAAGGAGATCGCATCGGTGGGGCATGTCGTCGTGCACACCCCGCAGCCAATGCACCGCTCTGGATCCACTTGGTACGCGCTTTCGTTCTCTTTGATGGCGTTCATGGGGCATCTTTCATCGGCGCAGGTCCCGCAGGCCACGCAGGCGTCTGGGTCTATATATGCCACGTAGTTGCTTCTCGCCATCAGATGAGGGGCTTTGAAGTGCTTGGTACCCCGAAGGATGCCGCAACAGCAGGGACAACAATTGCAGACAAACATCTGACCGGATTGGACATTGTACGTGCAGTGAACAAGCCCTTCTTGTTCAGCCTTATCCAGCACTGCGAGCGCCTCGTCCTTGGTGATGATTCTTCCCATGTGGTACTTGTCAAAGGCGCCCTCATGCTGAGAAAAGGACAAACAGACTTCAATGGGGTGTTTGCACGGGCGCCCCTGCAGCGCCGCCTCTTTTCTACAAATGCAGTCCATGACTTGGAAGGATTTTGCTTTTCCCAAAGTCTGCCGTATATCTTCGTACGGATGCACCTCTTGGTGGCCTCTGATCTGAGCATTAATAGGAACTACTCTCATAACCGCGGGCGGGACCTTGCCCACGGTCGTCATCAACGACGGCGCATATTCTTCCACCAGGTCAGCGAGTTCTTTGTCCAATCTGTTGAGTTGGAATTCAAAGATACCAACGATAAACGGTACGAGCATGTACACCTGCTCGCCCTTGAGACGGGCCGACCCGATTTGTCCCTTTTCCACCATGCCGTCGAGTATTTTTTGCATTTCCTCGAGGGGAAGCGCCAATCTTTGGGCTATGGCTTCGGCAGTCTCAGGAAACGGGTTGATCTTGAGGGCTATTTCCGCGTCTTCAGGCGTGAAGATCTTTTTGAGGATTTTCAGCTCTACGCCTGATTCTGTTTCAGGATATCCGTTCGGCAGCTCGTCTAATTTGCGCGCCAATCGTTTATACACATCTTCCATGAAGAGTACCTCCTTTGCGTCTGGTCAGACCTATTCGTGCGTCTGTCGTGACGAATGCGGCGTCTTATGGGCCTGCCGCAATCGCCTAGAAGAGTTCCAACTCGTCTGCAACCACTTTATATGGTTTGGGAAATTCGGGCTGGAAGTTCTGATAAAATGTAATTGGATATCGCGCTCCTATTTTACGCCCGGCATTGCGCAGGCCGATCACGAGATTCTCCATCGCGCCGCCCGGTAACGCAAAGACCATTTCTTCATCCTGGGTCATGGAAAAGATTCTGTCGCCCATGCCGGGGATGGCGATCCTCGGCATTCCGGTTTTGAAGGGCGCCAACAGGTATTCAGTGCATTCCACTTTGCCTCCGAAATGGCCATCTACTCTGCTACCGGAGTGAAACGTCCATGCCTGAACGAGCCGCATGATTTGTGCGGGATTGCCGTACATGCACACCGTGTCGGGCTCATATTCCGCCTTTTGCAGCGGACCCATCAAGATGCCCCGCTGATTCTCTTTTTCCAAGGAAAACATGCCGGCCGTCTCTTTTGAAGCGCCGTCTGCCTTCTCGGCAAAGCCCACGTCGCAAAACAACTTCGCGAGGGTATCCATGGGGCGAGAGGCCCTCGTGAAGCCAAAGGTGATCATGGCCGGAACGCATACAAGGTCTTCTTTGTCCAAGCCGATTTCCCACGAGTAAACCCTGGCCATAGTGACTGCCTGACAGATGGTAATGCGCTTGCCCAGGTGTGTGGACGGTCTTCGACAATTCTCGGGGAACGTCTCTCCCGCTCGCAAAAAACGCACAGCGATGGGGGCTGTCTTTAACCGGAGATTGTCGCTGAAAAATTGCGCTGCTTCTGTGTTTGTCATTGTTCGCTCCTTGCTTCGTCTATACGGCCTGTGGGTCGGCAGTTTGGCTCATTGAAAAGACTTTGCGATGGATTTCAACGCCTCGATGTCCACCGGTTGCGCGGCTAAGGGACCTTGGCGCAAGGCGGGAAAGTGTGATTCGAAACATGGTCGGTCATTTTTGTAAAGGACGCCTATGGGAATCTTGTCGCCCCATTCTTCAGCCAATTTCATGGCCTTTGATCTGTCCGTGGGCTCATAATCAGCTCCAATCTCATAGCATCTCTGATTGTACCAGGCGTAGGTATTCACATGATTAAAGGAAACGCAGGGTTGAAGCACGTCGATGAGAGAGAATCCTCTGTGCTGCACGCCTTGCTGTATGAGTGATGACAGGTGATCGATCTTTCCAGAGAAGCCGCGCGCGACGAAGCCCGCGTTCATGGCGATGGCAACCAACACGGGATTGAAGGGTTCTGCCACCGCGCCAGCTGGTTGCGTCTTGGTCACAAAGCCTACCATGCTGGTCGGGCTGGCCTGACCTTTGGTGAGGCCGTACACCTGATTGTTGTGCACCACCATGGTGACGTCGATGTTTCGCCTTATTGCGTTGAGGAAATGGTTGCCGCCCTCGCCGTACGTACATCCGTCGCCGCTTTCTACAATCACGGTAAGTTGGGGATTAGCTATTTTTGCCCCTGTCGCAACAGGCAGCGCCCTGCCGTGGAGTCCGTTGAACACGTTTGCGCGCACATAATGCGGGGCCTTGGCCGCCTGGCCGATGCCCGAAACGAACAGAACTTCAAAGGGTTTCAAACCCAGGGCTGTCAAGGCCTTTTTCATGGCGGCTAGGATGGAATGATTGCCACACCCTGGACACCATGCGGTCTCAAAATTCCCAAACTCCTGGTCTGTGGACGTGGTATTCTCGACACTCATTGCTGCTCCTCACGAGGCAGGGCAGTCGGCTGTTTTGGCGACAACTTGCCGTCTCATCCCTGCCGCTATAGTCATTCTCTGACGTTCTCAGAAGATTGTTTCGCTTCGCTCACAATGACAACCGCCAAACTCTTGTCATTGCAGGAGCTGAAGGCGACGCGGCAATCTCCACCCTTATCAATCACTCAGGCAACCCCTTGTCGAATTCGCGTTTACCTTCCAGACCCGCGATATGTCTGGTCAGTCTCGAAAAAACACTGATCGTTCAGCCATTTTTTATCTATGCCGAAATCCGGTCCAAGACATACTCCAGCGTCAACGGCAGCCCGTCGTACCGCAGAATCCTCTCGGAAATATGGAAACCTGTCTCTCGACGGAGAAGCCTACTGAATTGACCAGTAAAGTTGCTTTCCACTCCTATTACCTTTTTTGCCCTTTTTAGATAGGGGAGAACGTCTTCGGCAACGATTGGCCACACTTGGGAGAAGTGAAGCATTCCAAAGGATTGTCCTTGATTGATTTTCCAAGCGACCGTTTCCCGCGCCACGCCCAAGGAAGAGCCCCAGCAGACCAAAAGCACTTCAGGGTCTTTGTCTCCGTAAAAGAGCGGCTTGCGCACATGCTCTTTGATCACCGATAGTTTTCTCCATCTTTTCTGCACCATCAGCTTGCGCACATGCAGATCTTCAGTAAGATGGCCATCCTCAGTGTGTTCGTCGCTGTCTGCCACAGCGAGTTGTTCAGAGCTCCAGGCTCGTACGCATGATTGGACGAGACCGGGCGCGAGTCTCGGAGAGACGCCGCTGACCGTGATCTCGTAGGTCTGCAAAGGCTTTTCTGAAGAGGCCAACTCGTCACAAACGTTCAAGGACGGGAGCGGCTCCAGGTCAAAAGGCTCGACGGACCGATATGAGTCTGCGAGAAATTGGTCGGTCAGAATGAATACTGGGCCGCGGCTCTTGTCGGCCAGAAGGAACGCCTCCCTGGTAATATGAAAACATTCCTCCACTGAGCCGGGCGCATAGAGAACCCTTGGAAATTCGCCGTGCCCCGCATGCAGCACAAACTCCAAATCTCCTTGCTCTGTCCGGGTCGGCAATCCGGTCGAGGGGCCTGGCCTCTGCGCCACGACTACCACTATCGACGTTTCAGTCATGCCCGCAAGGCTGACCGCCTCGGTCATAAGCGCGAAACCGCCTCCCGAAGTTGCCACCATACTCGGCGCGCCGGCAAAGGATGCGCCAATGGCCATGTTAATTGCGGCTATTTCGTCCTCGGCCTGCTCCACGTGAAAACCCATCTTGGCCGCATGCGAGGCCAACGTATTGGCTATCGAGGTGGCTGGGGTCATAGGGTAGAAGCTGAAAAATTTTAATCCTGCGGACATCGCTCCTATGGCAATCGCTTCATTGCCGTTGATCATGTAGAAGCCTTTGCGCGTCGCGTTCGGCAGAGGACGTTGGATGTGGTCGGGTAGGGATGAAACCCACTGCCGGCCTTGTTCCAGGCTGTTAAGATTCTTCTGAACAGCGTCAGGGTGATGGCCGACAAAAAATTCGGTCAGGGCTTCTCGAAGGCTGGCCGAATCCACGCCAACCATCCTCGCCAAAACGCCAAGGAAGAAAATGTTGAAGAACCGTGCGTCCTGGGGTCTCGCGACAGAGACATGTGGTCGCTTTTCCCCGGAAAGGTCTATTTTCTCGTCCGCCATGATGACGCCCGACTCCAGGACAGCGTCTCGATGGACTCGGTACGCCTCATCTGTGAGTGCCACAAGGACGTCCACCGCCTCCACAGGCGATTCAATGGGTTGAGAGCTGATCCGCACTGAGTATGCGTTGCAGCCGCCCCTGATCCTCGATTGATAGCTTTGCGTCACCACGATGTAATAGCCAGCTTTCACAAGAGCTTTTGTGAATACTTGGCCGATGGTGGCCAGACCCTGCCCGGCTTCACCGCTAATAACAACATGCAGAGAATCACTGGTCATATTTGTTCAACCTGTCGTGAAGGCCTATAATTCAGAGGCCAGTTTGAACCCGTCTTCTATGGCTTCGCCGATCCGTCCTACTTTTCTGGCATCTCCGATGACCCTTACCTCGACGCCGAGACCCTGAAGAGTTGCGGCCAAAGAATTTTCAGGTCTGGCGCCCATCGCCAAAACAACAGTATCGGCTTCAATCCTCACGTCGTTGCCGTCAGCGCCCGTATAGATCACATGGTCATCGGCTATGTCCTTCATCTTCGCTCCAGTGACTACTTTTATGCCTCGCAACTGAACCTCTTTCAAAAGCACCCAACGCGTGGATGGTCCCACGTCTTGCGCCACTTTTGGAAGCATTTCGATGACGGTTACCTCTTTCACGCCTTTGAGCATAAGTTGTCTGAGGACGTCCGGCTGCTCGGCCTCATGCAGAGTGAGAAAATAAAGCTGCTCAGGAGATATGGTTCCCTTGCTGGCCAAAAAAATGGCTGTTTCGAGTCCCACTGAGCCGCCCCCTACTACCACGACTTTCCGACCTGTAACTGCTTGGCCTTTGAGCACGTCCCATGCCTGATAGACGTTCGGGGCGTTCACCGCGTCGATGGGCGGCTTAAAAGGGGCCGCGCCCGTGGCGACAACAACCAGATCGGGCTTTTCATGCGCCACGAGTTCAGGGGTGACTTCTGCGCCGAGTCGGATTTCTATGCCGTTGGCCGGCAATACTGCCCGATAATAATCGAAGATATAATGGAAATCATGTTTCTGCGTCGCTTTTGCAGACCATGGGACCTGGCCGCCAATTTCCTGACCTTTGTCGCACAGTATTATGCGATGCCCGCGCTTGGCTGCAATAAGGGAAAATTCACACCCCGCTGGCCCGGCGCCGGCAACGAGAATCTTTTTGGAAACCGCTGCAGGCTTAAGCGCTGTCTCCGTCTCTTTACCCGCTCTTGGATTTACGATGCAACCCACCGGCAACAGTTGGAACACATGGTCGAAGCAGCGTTGATTGCAGGCCACGCACCGTCTAATTTCGTGAAACTTGCCCTCACGCGACTTGTTCACAAAATCCGGATCAGCGATCAATCCCCTTGCCACGCCCACAAGGTCCGCGACCTCCATTTTTAATACTTCCTCCGCGACAAAAGGATCGTTGATGCGATTGCACGCAATCACCGGCACGGACACCACTTCTTTGATGCCCCTCGCCAAATACGTGTATCCGGCCTGCGGCAAGTCCATGGTGATCTGCGGCACGCGACTCTCATGCCACCCGCCAGTAACGTTGATGCAATCGACGCCAGCCTTCTGGCAGGCAGCGGCGAACACACGGGCCTCTTTGTTGGTGTGGCTGCCCGGGACAAAATCGTTTCCTGCTACCCTCACGAGAACCGCCATATCTTTACCGGCTTTCTCCCGCACCTTTTCAATGGTCTCGACGCCGAAACGCATTCTGTTCTCTAACGGGCCGCCATACTCGTCGTCCCTCTTGTTGGTCTTGGGCGACAGGAACTGGGAGATGAGGTATCCGGCGGACGCGATAATCTCCACGGCGTCGAAGCCAGCCTCTTTCGCCCTTACGGTCGCTTTTGCGAAGTCTTCTTGCACTCGTTGGATGTCTTCTCGCGTCATGGGCGTCGTTTTTTGACGGGTGAAGTACGAGGTATATTCAGAAGGAGCGAGGATGGGAAGGCCTTTAAGACCGCAGTAGGAATAAGCGCCTGCCATATAGAGTTGTATCGCGATCTTGGAACCGCAGGCATGGATTGCGTCAGTGAGCCTCTTAAGGCCAGGAATGCATGAATCGTCCTTTATCGAAAGAAAAAAATCGAGACCGCATGCCTGCTCGTTTATTTCGGCGCCGCCCACCACGATAAGTCCCGCGCCGCCTTCGGCCCGCGCCCGGTAGAATTCAAGAAAGGTATCGTTCACCTTGCCATCGGGGGTATAGTTGAGATGCATAGCAGTCATGACTACCCTGTTGGGAGCAGTGATCGGACCAATCTTGATGGGTTCAAACAACTTGTGTATCAAGGTATCCTCCTCGTGGTTGATGATTTCGGATGGTTGTTCGATTGGCAATGGCCTGACCTGATTCTGGGGGTTTTTGAGGCCTGCCTTTCACTGTTATCGCGCTTCCAGGACCTGATGCGACGTTCATGATCCTTTGAATTGCCCTTCTCTTTTCTGCATATAGGCGGCAAAGGCTTCGTACAAGTCGTCGGATGGCATGATCATGGCCGACCGCGCTGCATTGTATTCAAGGGACTGCGAAACGAACAATCGGTCGGTAAACATGAGCACGTCTTTTGCGCCTTGCACAGCCAGCGGCGGGTTTGCGGCAATTTCTTCCGCCATTTTCGCAGCCTCGCGAAAGAGCGTGTCGTGGTCAGCATAGACGCGATTGACTAATTGTATAGAGCGAGCATGCTCTGCGTCAAATCGGTGACCTCGAAAGGCTATCTCCCTCGCATGACCGCAGCCGACTACTTTGGACAGTCTCTGCAGACCTCCTACATCAGTGATTATGGCAAGCTTCGCCTCTGGAAGGGCGAATACCGCATCTGCCGAGCACAAGCGGATGTCGCAACAGAGGGCCAACTCCAAGCCCGCGCCAAGGCAATAGCCCTGTATCACTGCTATCGTGGGTTTTGAGAGCCTTTCCAATCTCGTATGGGTATCTTGGATCTTCTTGAGTACGTTGTAAAAAGCCATTTTTTGCGACGCCGATGGGGTCGCGCTTATATAGGAGATGATATCGTTGTTCGGACTCAAATCCAAACCCGCGCAAAAGGCCTTGCCTTGCCCCTTCACGAGGACAACACGCGCATCTTCGTCCTCTTCGGCTTCGCTCACCGCAGTTCCCAAATCCATCCACACAGAGAGATTCAGGGCGTTTCGTTTATCCGGTCGATTCAACGTTATGGTTCCAATCGCGCCTTCTCTGGTATAAGCGACCAGTGCGGGCTTCTTCGGCTCTTTCTCTTCCATGGCTCCAACCTCCGATGATATACTGAAAAGAAGCTATATTTCCTCGTCTCTGGCGTCGTCTCGAACAAAGCCATGCACCACGGGCTGAGACGAAAATTGATTTCCCCGGGCAAAAGCCTCTCTGCGCACGGCATCTTTTACTCTCAAATCCAGTACATAATTCTCCAGCGCTGGTATGCGATCCGAGTGCGGACTCGTCGCCTTAAGACATTCCAGCAGAGTATATTGGTAGTCATAATCCTTACTCGGAGGTAGTGCATTCATAAGAGAGGCGGCTCGGCCATAGTCTCCCATGTTCAAGAGACATTTCACCTGCTTGAGCGTCGCGGAGGGAAGATCGTTGGCGAGGGCTTCATAGAAGGATAGCGCCCACTCAAATTTCCCGGACGCCATTAATGTTTCTGCGAAGGCATTGAGAGCAGTGGGTTTCGTTGCTACGAGGCCTGACAGTCTCTTAATGTCTTCGTATTTATTGAGCTTAGCGAGCCTGTGGACCAGCGTGAGAAAATGGCTTGGCGTCTTGAGTAAGGTCAAGGGGTCGGCATCCCGCAGAGCTAAGTAATAGAGAATTTCGTTTTGATCCCGGAGCACGTCCAGATCAGAAAAGCAATATTTGTTGCGGAACCTTGTACGCTTCAGGTCCTGGAGCGATGATATGACAACAGGTTTAAACACCTTGTGAATTTTGGCATGGACCTCCACCTGTTTTCCACCGAGTTCTTCCTGAAAATAATCCATGGGAAACGTGAAAGAAAATTGGATTGTCATGCCAGACTTCGCGCCGAGGAACCCCGCTTCGAACTCTTCCAAAAGCAAACCCCTGCCTAGTAGAACATCCCAGTATTTCCCGGAGATGCCAGTGAATGGTATCCCTTCGATAAAGCTTCGCGAGTCGAAGATGACCCTGTCCTGAGCCTCGATGGGGTCTGACGATTCCTGAAAAAAAGGGATCATCGCCAGCAAGTCCTTTGTATGAGAGCGTTGATGAAGCGGGATGCGTTCGTAGCCTTCGAGGAATTGCTCCAAGAGCGAATACTCTTCGATGGCGGCTGAGGCTAGGGCGCCGTAGGCATGGTAAGAGGGTTCTTTCTCGAGGTCTTGTCGATTTTCGAGTAGGAACTGGAGTATTTCGAACGTCCTTTGCTTGTAATAGACATCCGTTTCCATTTGCTCGTTGGCCAGGGCCCATAAATTGCGGACCTTTACCAGATCTCGGGACGACATGGTGGACGTCTCGTAGTTCTCTCCGACAGAAAGATAAGAGGGTCGGTATTCAGGAATCGGGACAATACCAAATTTCTCAGGATGCCTCTCGAAAACCGACCCAAAGTAGAGTTGCATCTGTTGCGACCCCGAATTGGATTGAATTGGTATCTCGAGGGATCTCAGAAACTCCATGGTCAGTCGGACGTCTTCAACCGTTTCTCCAGGCAGGCCGAAAATGGAGAATAACTCGGTTTCCAAGCCAAGAGCCTTTGCTGTATGGATGTTCTCTCGCAACTGATCCAGCTCAATTTGTTTTCCCGCTTTTTGCAGCACATGAGGGCTGCCAGATTCTAGCCCAAACGCAATGGTATCCGCGCCAGCTTCTTTGAGTTTACGCAGGAGGTCAGCATCTATGAGGTCGGTCCTCGTCTGACACCAAAAAGGAGCGGCGACGCCTCGACGAATTTTCTCTTCCAAAAGCCGGAGCGTTCTTTCTTTGTCTTCGGTGAAATTGGGATCCGCGAACCAGAATCGCTCGATACCGATGCTCGCTAAAAACTCCATCTCTGAGACCACCCTGTCGATGGAGTGATAGCGAACTTTCCCGCCGCAAAGTCTCGGCGTTATGCAGAAGCGACAGACGTGTTTGCAGCCACGGGATGAAAGGAGTATGGCCGTGGTTTTCCCTTGGAGATTCAGGATTCCCTGCAAGTAGGGAGAGGGATATTCATCGAGATCGTTGTCCCTGTGCGCCAATGGTCTGGTATCGATCACCTCGCCGTTCCTACGGAAGGTTATCCCCTCGACCTCATCCAGGCTCTTTTTCGCATCAAGCGCAGCGGCAATGCGAGGAACTATGTATTCGCCATCACCGCGCACGAGGATATCGACATCAGGCAGATCAAGAATGGCCTCTGAAGGCATGGCAAATATTTGGGGTCCGCCCAGCATGGTGAGAATATCCGGATGCAGAGACTTGATGTAACGGCAGATGAAACGGATGCGGTTGATTGTACTTTGATACACTGTGAAGCCAATAACGTCAGGCCTTGTTCTTCTGATCCATTTTTCGAGGGTCTTGAGGGTCAGCGGTGCATCTCTTAAATCGTCTATAATCACGCCAGAGCTGCCGGCAGCCTGTACCGCAGCCAGTACATACCCCAGAGAAATGGGGATGCTTTCTGAACTTTCACGGCCTACATCATGATTGACGTTGATAAAGAGGAAGACAGCCACATCGCACCTTCACAGAAAACGTCAAGAATGACTCAGCATACCATTAAACAAAGTTGATTCAAAATCATTCTGTTGCGTTCAAGTCCATCGTCTTGCTATACGTTAAATGACAATACAAGCATGGACAGAGGCGAAAACTGATGAAGAAAATCAAAAGTCCCTGGTACGCGTTGACCTGGCTCATTATTTGGACGGTTGCCATCGCGTGGTTCGTGTCGTCTCAAATGTTCAATGCGACAGAAATTATAGGACTGATAGCGGTATGGCTTGTGTTCTCGGGCGTCACTGTGTACCTCCTTGTGAAATACTTCCTTGCCAATCGCAACGCACAGAGGGGGGCTTCTTCACAGAAAAAACGCGCCACGCCTTCACTGAACGGCCCCTGTCCTTGCGGATCTGGTCTCAAGTACAAGCGCTGCTGTTATCAACGTCCATCATGAGGTTCAGCTTCCCGTGAAGCGCGTATCCCGGCTGCCTGGCGCGTTTTGGGAACGTTTCGAAACAAAAAGCCCTCTTCCTTTTGGAGAGGGCTTTCGGGTCGCTATCAACCTGGGACGATTGGTCTTGAGTTCTTATTTTTCTTTTTCGTCGCCGCCAGATGCTTTGGGGTGACACTTTGTGCACGCTGTCGGTCCAGTTGGTTTTTTCTCTGCCTTGACCTTCTTGTGGCAGTTTATACACTTATCATGATAGGCCTTTTCAAGCTTTACTATCTTGCCGTCAGCTTCCAGCTTGTGGCATGCGGAACACTTCTTTACTTCCTGACCTTCCTGCCACACATTCTTCCCGTCCTTGTATTCATGGTGGCAATCTGTGCACTTGAGGGCTTTGTGCTTTACATGTGGAAATACCACAGGGCCTTTTTTGGGCTCCTTAAACACGTCTGTCGAGTGGATTGTGATATCTTTCTCCGGCATGGCGGTAGCTGCATAAGCCAATGTCAGCGCGGCTGCCAAGAGCGTAGCCAACCCCAATGCAATAAACACCCGTCCCTTGTTTCTCATACCAAGCCTCCTCGATGGTATCGTTTTGTCCGGGCATGAGGACTGACCTCAGCCGGATCACAATAAATCATAGAGTCGTAGCATAACATAGCGGGGTCATTGCTCCAACTTTTTTTGTGGGTGGACGCCCCTTTTTTTTAGTTCATTCAGAACCATTTGGATCACCTCGTCCACTCTTGCGGCAACAGTAGGAGTCAGTTCCAATCCATAGGGCTGGATGTTCTCGGGTTCTACGCCTAACACCACGACGTGGGCGGGTCCCGTTTCGAGCAACGTGCACAGATTGAGCGCTTCGACAAGATCGGAATCGTGCGCCGATTGTTTCATGCGTAGTCCCTTGGGAAGGTCGTTTCTCTCCAAAACATAAAGGGAGCCTGGGGGACCATCGCCCAGAACCGCGTCTATGACGATCAAATCGTCCGCTTCTTGGAGGGTTGAGAGAAGCCATAGGCCTTGCGTGCCGCCGTCCACGACCCTCACGTGAGGGGGGAATGCGTAGCGCCTGTCCAACTCTTCTACGACGCGCACCCCAAATCCTTCGTCATGAAGCAGGATATTACCTACCCCGAGTATTACTATCCGTTGCTGGCTCATTGTATTCCTGTGTTTTCAAAGGATCTCGGGCTGCCTCAGCTTCCAGGCGTTTTGGGGAGTTTCCTGAACACCGGCTACGAATTTCTCATGAAGAAACCCTTTTTCTTTGGCGACACCTTCGAGCCTTCTATCTCTGCTAATCGTCTGAGAAGATCTTCTTCCTCTTTACTGAGTTTCGTGGGGGTTTCTATGTAGAGGATGGGGATAAGGTCTCCTCGACCTCTACCCCGCAAGTGGGGCATGCCCTTATGGGGAATGCGAAACTGCTGGCCCGACTGGGTTCCTTTGGGAACTTGAAAGGGTTCAGGACCCTCGAGTGTTGGAATGGTGATCTGCCCGCCGAGGGCAGCGACGGTATAAGTGATGGGTACCTCGACCACAATGTCGTCCCCATGCCGCCTAAAAAACTCGTGTTCCTTCACATGAATGAAGACGTAAAGGTCGCCCGGCGGAGCGCCCGGATCGCCAGGCTCTCCTTCACCCTGAAGTCGGAGCCGCGACCCTGTCTCCACGCCAGGCGGGACACGGATGGACAACTTTTTGGTCACCAAGACGCGACCCGTACCTCTACAGTGCGTACACGGATCAGTGATAATGGTTCCACTTCCCTGGCAGGTTGGGCATGTAGTACTGATGGAAAAAAAGCCTTGAGACCTCGTCACCTGACCCCTGCCGCCGCATGTGGTGCAGACGGACGGCCGAGTACCGCCTTTTGTCCCGATGCCTGAACACTCTGGGCACATCTCATGCCGGGATACGTCAATCTCCACTTCTTTCCCATTGGCAGCGTCCATAAAGTCAATCTGCAAATCATAACGGAGGTCCGCCCCCTGCCGAACCGATGTACGCCTAGACCCACGAGACCCAAATCCGAAAAATTCTTCAAAAATATCCCCGAACGAAGAAAAAATGTCATCGAAGTTGCGAAATCCGGTGAATCCAGACTGCTGCAATCCCGCGTGTCCAAAACGATCATAGAGCTGCCGCTTCTCAGGATCGCTCAAGACCTCATAAGCCTCTGCCGCTTCTTTGAAATTTTCCTCAGCCTGTTTATCTCCTTTGTTTCGGTCGGGGTGGTATTGGAGCGCCTTTTTGCGGTAAGCTTTCTTGATTTCGTCCGGACCTGCGTTCTTCTTCACCCCTAAGACTTCGTAATAGTCACGTTTTGTCATGCCGCCCAACCTGAAATGCTTTTTTACAGACCGACAAAGAGTTGCCTGAACATGTCAATTAATGCACATAATCATCGTGCGTGATTTTGTCACCCCCCAAGCGACAGTTCCCCCTGTTTGGACCCCGCTGACGTCGATGCGTCTTTTTCATGGCAAGGGGAGAGTTCTCCATCCTTGGTGAGCATGTTTATCACACAGGCGGTGCGATATTGACAATAGATATTAGGGCTGTGGCAGCATGCACATTCCTCGCACATGTAATTCCCGTCTTTCTGACAGTAGTAAGAAGCCTCTCGATCAGGATGCCGATAACACTTCGCCATTTTCTTATCTTCCTCACTCCATTGCGCTCCTCGCCTCTAAGAATGGTTGGCGCTTCAAAGGATTGCCTTCTTTGAGTGCAATGAAAACCATTCCTTAACGCTCGTGAGCGCCTAATTTTTACCATCGGCAGAGTCAAACCCTGCGCGGCGCTGTACTGCGCTCCGTCCCGGGAGCGCTCCCCTTAGTCTATACACCACACGAAGAAAAACAAACTATCGGTAAAATTTTCCGCCGCCTTGTGTCTTGTTGACTCGTCGCATGAAGATTATATAGTCGTCCTCCAAGGATTCACTAAAAAAGCAAAAGCTGCGCCGGCGAACACGCTGCGATCTCTGGGACAAGGTCCACGCGCATGAGCGCGCCAAGTGTTCCCAGCGCAGAAATTCGATTGGCGCGCAGGCATGATGGGCTTTCTCCGAACTCGACGCCGGCGTCCCGTTTTTGAGGAGCATAGCGCGCCAGGATCGAGCCTTCTCGATGCGAGAAAAGTCACAAAACAGGCAAACACAACACGCGTGTCCCAATCAGGTGAGCCATTGCTGACTACTGCCATCATACTCCGAACAAAAGATTACGGAGAAGCTGATCAACTCGTCGTCTTTTTCAGCAAAGAACTCGGACGAGTCACAGGAATCGCCAAAAACGCGCGGAAAAGCAGATGGAGATTTGCCGGACACCTCGAATCTTTGTCGCTCACCGAATTGCGGCTTCGCCCCCGCAAGAGAGACGGCCTTGTGTGGATAGAGGAGTCATGCGTCCTCGATGGGCGCCTCGATCTCCGGCGCGACATTCGCAAAGTCGCATGGGCGCAATATTTTGTTGAGCTCACATGCGTTTTTCTGCCAGAAGCGCACCCCGATCCCTCGCTGCACGATTTCTTGCTGGAATTCCTCCACGATCTTGAAACGTCTCACCCCTCGCCAGTAATGCTCATTTTGGACGAACTACGATTCTTGGGCCTTCTTGGGTATGGACCACGTTTCGACGCATGTCCCCTCTGCGGCAAAGAACTTGCCCAAGGTCATCCTGCCTATTTCAATGCGAGGGCCGGCGGCGCGTGCCACTTTCAATGCGTTGCCGCCGGACAAGACGAGTATGTCCTACTGTCTCCCGCGGCGCTCGCAGTTGCAAGGAGAACGTCCGGTCTTGACAAGGTTTCCGCCGCGCGGATACGCCTTAATCGCCAAGCGCTCAACGAACTGCGCTCCGCATTGTCAGCTTTTGTCAGATATCTGCGCGGCGCGGAGATCCACGCGCTCACGTTTATGGAAAAGCTGGATTCGTCGAGCATTGAGAGCGAGTGAATATACGGCGGAACAGAGACGCAGAAAGCGGCGTAAACCGTTTCGCGATGAGAAAGACCTGCGCATTGCGAGATCGAGCAGAGCCGTGAACATGCTCCGTCACGGGATTGTAGCAATAGCGCACACTTTCTATTATTTACTATATTCATTCACCGCCTCTAGTACTTCTAATATATGCTCTAATGTCATTTTGATCTATTTTATGCCCTCTCGACTCGTATCAGCATTACTGATGCGCTAAATCGTCGTTGACATTTTCTCGACCTTTCGCTATACTTCTCGCAAAAGCGTAGGCCCATCCTGCGCGCGGTTTTTATGCAGGTTTATCGCTTTGTTGTAATCAGTCCCTAGATCTGACGTGAAGGGACGTAAGGGTATGGAAGTCTCGTGCATGTTGTGAGTAAGAGGCGTGAGAGGGACACTTGGGCGCCGAGACATCGACGAATCCCGTGCGCGGCAGGGATTGCGCGTCTGTCAGCGCTGTGTAGTATAGCCCTCCTCGTGAGCTTTAGCGCCATTCTTTCTCAGCCTGTGTTGGCGGGCCCCGAGGTCGCGCCCGCGACCTACGGGTACTTTGATTTCCCTACGTGTGTACGTTATGCCCTCGTCCACTCCGAAACCTTAATAAAGAATCGACTGGAGATTCAGATACAATCTGCAGACCTCAAGGACGCACATTCCGAAATTTTTCCGACATTCGAGGTTCAAACGCGTTACTATTTCGCGCGTACACGGAATTACAACGACCGGACAGAAAGCAATCAGAAATTCTCTGCCAGTCTTGTGATGACGAATTTCAATCCCATGCTCGCTCTGATCAAGATCAAGGCCAAGGCGATCCTTGTGGACGCGGCCACGACCACTCATCAACAAAAGATCTCTGAGCACATCGGCAATATGGCCAAGCTGTTTTACCGGATAAGCGTTTTGGAGAAGACAATCCGCGCAGAGCGACAAATTGCAGCGCTGCTCAAAAACAAAGTCAATTATGCCAGTACGAGAAAGGATCAGGGAGACTATGATCCCATAGCAGCCCGCGCCCTAGTCAACAACCAACGTGCGCAAGAGATCAAGATCAGGGGATTGGAAAACGCCATGGATCAGGCGACCCGGCAGCTCAAAATCATGATGGGATATCCCCCTGATTTTCATCTGCCTCTTGATACAAGGGATGCAGCGAATCAGATTCTTTTTGGATTTAATGGCAGCCACATTACCTTTGCCGATATCCAAGCCGGCAATCTTGGTCTCAAGGTCATCGCCAAGAGAGAACAATTTCAGTCCAACATGGTTTCTGGCGCATATCTGCGTCTCTTGCCGAAGCCTACCGTAATTTTCCAAGACATCAACAACCAGGTAGACGCGAGTTCTGGCACCACGTTTGGCGTGGGACTGGACTACACGTTGTGGGATGGTTTCCGCAGGGTGAGAGACATCAAACGACAAAAACTACGAGCCAGTCAAATCAAAATAGAGCGCAGTGAGGTTGCTCAGCAGTTGTACGACAAATTCCGAGCCTTGCGATCAGACATCAAACTTGCGGCAGAAAAAGAAGGTTATGCGAGAGAGCAGATGAATTTGGCGGAGGCTTCGGAAGAAAGGGCTTTGAGTCAATATAAATCGGGAATGCTCACCTACGACCTATACATGGATCAGGGCGTGGCAAAGGTCCAGGCGCGCTTGGGGGCCTTGAATGCCGTGATGGAGAGGGTAAACGCCTTGATAGAGTTAGCCACTATTTCGGGAGGTTTGAATAGGTACAATGCCGGAATTCAATACTGAGAGACCCCGGCGCATGGCGAGAGGACTGGGCGTCGCGCTTGCCGTTTTGGTGGCGTTGAGTTCGTTGGCGCTCGTTGCCATAACCCAGGAACCAAAAAAGGCGGTGTCAAGTCCCGTGCCAGCGAAAGCGGCTATCGTCCCTCAAATAGCAGACGCCAAATCCGAGCTTGAAATCCATTTACGGGGAAAGAGTTTCTCCGTATTCAAAAGGCCCATTGTCATGTATCTGGGCGGCGTGGTGAAGGACGTGAAAGTCACGGAAGGTCAAAGCGTGAAGGCTGGCGACACACTCGCCGAGTACGAACTCGATCCTCAATCCCTGGCTCAGGTGTACAACGTGGTGAAGACCGCGAACGTGGACAACGCGAAAAAGGCTTTGGCTGACGCCGAAATGGCCCTGAAAAAGCTTGAAGAAATAGCCCTTCCCATCAAACAAATCGCGCTGGACAAGATTAAACGGGAGTTAAGCAACATCAAGGAACTTCGGGGAAAAGATTTGGTGCAGGATTCCGCGGTCAAAAACCTTGAGAATCAGCTTCAGGTTGCCGAAAAAGAAAAGGCGGACCTGGAGAAGAACATCGAGCAGACTCGGGCGGCCCGGAAGGTGGCAAAAGAGAATTATGACTTTGCCCTGGGAACCTACACAAATTCCATCGCGCTCTTGGAGTGGCAGCTGAACAGACCATTTGGGCCCAAGGACCAGGATAAAGACCTCAAGCAGGCGTTCCTCAAGTCTCCCATCGATGGGGTCGTCTTGCGAATCAACCCTGAATTCAGACCGCAGGCTCAACTACCCAACGGTTTTCAAGCCATGGTGATTGCCCCCATGGATCCGCTTCTTGTGCGGTGCAAAGTGCACGAATTGGATCTCGTAAAACTGAAAACCGGAGATAGGGCGACGGTGATCTTCGATGCGATAACAGACAAGAAGTTTTCCTGTCGGATTGACCGCATACCTTTCACGAGCCGAAACCCCGCCCTGGAGGTTCCGGCCGACTACGATATCGAGTGCCTCCTCGATGAGAATCCGGGTGGAATAATTAAGGACGGCATGACCTGTACAGTGAAGGTAAGTGTGCAAGAGTAAGATATTGGGCTCCTTCCTTGCGGCCCCTTTTGCGGAGTCATCCTGTCACGCCCGATCGCTGGCCGGTCCAACTCACATCAGTCTCATAGCGGTTCTCGAATTGAATGGCGAAAGGGGCAAAGGCCGCTCTTTTCGATCGATGTAACGAGAAATTGCTTCGTCGCACGCGGCTCCTTTCAATGACGAGAAGCTCATCGACGCCTCATTGCAAGCCAAGCGAAGCAATCTCTCGACAAATGTTGAGAAAACCGTTAAAAAGCTGCGGCCCAAAAGGGCTGGTGGAACGAAGTAATATCGAGTATTCTTTGGCCGCGCCCTTTGGTGGAACTCTGAGGACTGTGTAACTTCCTGATGCAGCTAATTGAATACCTTCATATCATGTCAATCGCGGCGTTCGCATTGGCCGCGCCCGCGTACATCCTACTTTATACGGGACTTATCAAGGTATGGATTGCTTTTCGCAAGCGAAAGGTCTCACAGGACAGCCATCACACGCCTCCCATAGAAATCATCGTGCCTGTAAAAGGGACGAATGCGGACCAGAGAAATGCGCTTCGAAGCCTTTTGGAACAGGAATACCCTTCATATACGGTGACGCTTGTTCTCGAAAGCGAGCATGACTTCGCCTCATCAATCATCGATCAGCTCTGCATGGAATACAGCCATGCCAGAAAACTCATTGCAGGCATTGCAGACGGATGCGGACAAAAAAACCACAATCTTGTATATGCTGTTTCAAACTTGCAATCAGAGACTGAGATTGTTGTTTTTTGCGATAGTACGAATGTAGCGCCTCCTGAGTGGCTCAGGCGATTCACTGAGATCTTGCGGAGCGGCGAATCCGAGGTTGTCACCACATTCCGGCGCTTTTTCCCTCGGCCGCAAAACATTGCGGGAGTTTCCCAGGCCATGTATGGGGTCGTCGTGCTCCTTTTGGCGTCGGTTGCTCCTAAACCTTGGGGAGGCGGTTCTGCCATTAGGCGATGTACCTTGGAAAGATTGCCCATCCGAGACGTGTGGTCCAAAACGGTGGTGGACGACTTGGTGCTCGGAAATCTTCTCTCTCGAGCAGGCGTCAAGGTTTCCTTTGACCCGAAGAACCTCCTCATCTCACCTCTGACGCAGCATTCGCTCCGCTCGTTGCTGGGGTATCTCGACAGGCAGATCATGTTTCCGAAGTTCACTAATCATGAGATATGGGGCGCGCTACTCGTGCTGTACGTGAACCTTGCCATTGCTATTCCGCTGGCCTTGTGGCAAGGGATACGGCTTTTTCTAGACTACCCAAATAACGACGTTCTTCAGTATGCGGGCTTAGGACTGGTCGGCGGCATGATCCTTTTGATGCTGCTCACAAGAAAGCTTGTGACCCCGCACATTGCTGTTGGCGCTTGGTTGCTGTCTTTGTTTCCGCTCCTCTTCACAGGGGCTTTCATCTTCCTGCGCTCCATATTCAGGGGTTTTATCGACTGGCACGGGAGACGTTACTGGTGCGGCAAAGAGGGGGTCGTGACTCGAGTCGAAGAGCTTAAAGATTGACTCGCCATGTTTTGCTTCGTGCGACAACAAGCCTCTAAAAACGCGCAATCGACGGCGGCCTTTCTGAAACAAAAACGTAAGGCCAGATTGCCTCGTCAGCGCATTCGGCTCCTGGCGATAGCGAGAAGGTCATTGACGCGTCATTGGGAGCAAAGCGAAGTAGGCTCGTGATAAATTTTGAGAAAAATTATATACTGTATATACTGCTTCTCGCGGTTCTCCACACATGACGGATGGAGGCATTTGCCCTGAGTTCATGGCATCGCCACGGAGCCGAGCTCTAGTCTCACATTTCTGGGGGCGCCACGAATGAGGCATGACATATTCTCCAACGCGTCGGTAGAGCAATCGCCCACGGAATGGCTCATCCAATGAGGAACAGTCTTATGAAAAATCCAAAGGACATGAAGACCAAGACATCCTTTTCCATCGCCTACATCTTGATCGCGTTCCTTATCCTCACCCTCCTACAAAGTTGGCTTTCACCGAAAATAGAGAACGTCTCATACTCGAAATTCAAGCGCTTGATAGCCGACGGAAATATTACTAGCGTCGTGGTTTCAACGCATTTCTTGAAAGGTTACGAGAAGATCAAAGGCCAGACGACTGAACCGCTATTCCCAGCCTCAGTGTATAGAACGCCCCGGGTCGATGACAAAAATCTCATCGATTTTCTGGAGCAGAATAATGTTGAAATCATTGCCGAGAATGAAAACACCTTCCTGATGAATCTGCTCTCCTGGATTCTGCCGTCCGTGATCTTTGTGGGAATCTGGGTGTGGGCAATGAAAAAGATGGGGCAGGGGTCAGGAATCATGACCCTGGGCAAGAACAAGGCAAAAATCGTCGCGCAGACTGACGTAGGAGTCACTTTTCAGGATGTGGCGGGCCAGGACGAAGCGAAACAAGAACTTCAGGAGATTCTGGAATTTCTCCAAAATCCTGACCGGTTCACCCGTCTGGGGGCAAAGATACCCAAAGGCGTCCTTCTGGTCGGCCCGCCCGGCACAGGAAAAACCCTGCTGGCAAAGGCCGTCGCTGGCGAGGCTGGCGTGCCTTTTTTCTCCATCAGCGGATCGGACTTCATCGAAATGTTTGTGGGGCTGGGCGCGGCGAGAGTCAGAGATTTGTTCGAGCAAGCCAGCAAGATGGCTCCCTGTCTTGTTTTCATTGACGAGTTAGACGCCTTGGGAAAGGCTCGAGGCGCAGGGAATCTCGCGGGTCACGACGAGCGGGAACAGACCTTGAATCAGTTGCTGGTCGAGATGGACGGATTCCAAGCGAACCAAGGAGTGGTAATCCTTGCAGCCACTAACAGGCCTGAGATCCTTGACCCGGCCCTGCTGCGACCTGGGCGATTCGACAGACACATCCTTGTGGATCGGCCTGACCTCAAAGGCAGGATTGACATCCTAAAAGTTCATACGCGGAATGTGACCCTTTCCAAGGATGTGGACCTGGAAGTGATAGCTCGTCGTACGCCCGGTTTTACAGGCGCAGACTTGGCAAACCTTATTAATGAAGCTGCCTTGCTCGCGGCGCGAAAAGACAGGCAGAGCGTAGGGCCGCAAGAACTGGAAGAGGCGATTGACCGAATTGTCGCAGGACTAGAAAAGAAAAACCGTGTCCTCAACGACATAGAGAAAAAGACGGTCGCGTATCATGAGACAGGGCACGCGTTGGTGGCGGCGTTCCGAGAAACTGCTGAAAAGGTGCACAAGATTTCTATCGTGCCACGCGGCATAGGCGCCCTGGGCTTCACGCTCCAATTGCCCACGGAAGACAGATACTTGATGTCTCGCAAGGAATTACTGGAAAAAATAGACGTCCTCCTCGGCGGAAGAGCAGCGGAACAATTGATATTTCAAGATGTTACCACAGGCGCCCAGAACGATCTCCAGCGCGCGACGGACATTGCTCGCAGCATGGTGACCCTGTACGGTATGACCGAGGCCCTCGGCGCGGTTGCGTACCAAAACGCCCCAACCCCCTTCTTGCCTCAGCAGCCTTTCTTGCCTCCCAAGGAAATAAGCGATGAGACGGCTCGTTTAATCGATCAGGAAGTTCGTTCTATCGTTGAGTCGCGCCTTCGACTGACGCTGGAGACGCTGAGAACGCACGAAAATCTTTTGCACCTGGTGGCTTCCCGTTTGCTCGAAAAAGAAACCATCGATGGGGAAGAGTTCAATGCTCTCATCCAGACAGCTCAAACTGATTCAGCGGCGATGGAAGGCGCTCAGAGCATACAATGAAAGAGACATTCGTGTTCTGAACGTCTGCAGGAAAATTGGGTCGCAAAGGTGATCGGACGCCATGGTAAGCCTTGCCGGCATCGTTCTTGCCGCCGGCCTCTCCACAAGAATGGGAAGGCCAAAGCTTTTGTTGGAACTTGGCAACAAATCAGTGATTTATCGGGTGGTGAAGGCCGCGGCGGCGTCGCAACTGGACGAACTGGTCATCGTCACGGGAAGACATCATGATCCGCTCCTCCAATCGTTGGGCGAACTCTCCAGACACCCTAAGCTGCAAACGGCGTATAACGAGACCCCTGAGGCTGGCATGGCGTCGTCTATCGTTGCGGGGATGAAGTCCATCATGCCTCGCAAGAGAGACGGCGTAATGATCATTCTGGGAGATCAGGCAAAACTCACCAAGGACGTCATTGACCATCTTTTGGCAGTTTTTTCTGAATCACCCTCTGCGATTGTGGCTCCTACTGTGGATGGCCGGAGGACGACCCCGGTGATCTTTCCACGTCGTTTTTTCCCAGCGTTCCTCTCGTTAAGCGGAGATCGAGGCGGGCGATCGATACTCGAGACAAATCCAGGCGCGGTTGTTCGAGTAGAACTGGGCAACATCTATGACGATATGGACATAGACACACTGCAGGACTGGGAAAAGATGATCGCATGTCCCACACATGATTGAAGGAAAGGCGAGATTTATATGACCACAATCTACGGGATAAAAGATCGCCGGCTTTTCCTCAGGCGCCTGAATAAACCTCGAAAAATTTGCGACCACAGATGAAGATTCGGCTTGCCAAGACAGCGGGTTTTTGTATGGGCGTACGACGCGCAGTGGAGATGGTTTTGGACATCCAGAGGCAATCCGTGCCCACCCCCATCGTGACCTACGGACCCCTTATACACAACCCACAGACCCTGAAACTCTTGGAATCCAAAGGCATAGGGCAGGCGTCTGACTTGTCTGAAGTCCATGGCGGAACTGTGATTATTCGCGCTCACGGCATATCGCCTCAAGAACGCCAGGAGCTGCAACAGCGAGCCGACTTGGTGGTTGACGCCACCTGTCCTCGCGTCGCCCGTGTGCAGGCTATCATCGCGAAGCGCGCTCAAGCAGGAGATTTCTGCGTCATTGTCGGCGACCGAGATCATCCGGAAGTAAAGGGTTTGATGGGCTTTGCCGCGGCGGGCGCCATAGCCATACCAGATCAAAGCAGCGCTGTGATCGCGCTGGATGAGATTCCCGACAACAGACGAATATGTTTGGTAGCTCAGACGACCCAGGAACCCGAAAAATTCGAAGCCATATCCAGGATGGTCAAGGACCGCTTTCGTGATGTTCGCAGTTACAACACGATATGCGATTCAACCCGCAAGCGCCAGCACGAAGTGGCGCAACTCGCAGAGGTTGTTGATCTGGTAGTTGTTGTGGGCGGTCGAGGCTCCGGCAACACGGCGCGCCTGGTCAAGGTGGCGGAGGCAAAGGGCAAAAAGACCTTGCATGTGGAGACGGAGGAAGAGCTGTCTCCCCAGAGTTTGGAGGGGATAGACGCGTTGGGCGTCACTGCAGGCGCGAGCACCCCAAACTGGCTGATCCTGAGCGTTATTGACAAGATAAAAGAGATCGATCTCCAACGGAAAAAGGGGTTGTATCCCCTGGCAAGGAAAGTCATTGATGTGGTGATTATGACTTACCTCTGGGCTGCATTGGCATGCGGGGCACTCACCACGGCTTGTATGGCGCTTCAGAACATGTCATTGGCTGCGCTTCCGGTAGCCGTGTCCTGTCTTTTCGTCTTTTCCATGCACCTGTTCAATCGCATCCACGACGCTTCCGGCGCCGTCCGATTCAACACGCCTCAGATAGCCGCATTTTATGCAACGAACCGTACTCTGTTGACAGGGCTTGCGGCCTGTTCATCGGTGTTGGCCCTGACGCTGAGCTTCTTTATGGGGATATATCCTTTTTTATTGGTGCTTCTGATGATTTCTGCCGGCGCTATTTATACTGCTGAGCTCTTGCCTCCCCGTTTGTTTCCCTCGCTGAAGTGGCGAAGTTTGAAAGACTTCCCAGGATCCAAGACGCCGCTGGTAGCCGCCGGCTGGGCCATGGCCGCCGCAGTGGTACCCGCTTCCCGTACGATCGACTTTTCCTTGCTCCCAAGTATCGCAACGGCCTTTTTCTTTGCAGCAGGGTGCGTGTTTACCCGCACTGCGCTTTCAGACTTGTTGGACATACAAGGCGATCGAATAGTCGGCCGGGAAACCATTCCTATCCTCATAGGAGCGCCTCGCACTATAAAGCTCCTGAACGCTCTTGTGGTGTGCATTATCTGCATTTTGGGCGTCGCAGCGTGGTGGGGATGGGCGACAGGACTGGCGTGGTGGCTCATGGGTAACGTGTTGCTGCTGGGGGTCTTGGTGGGCCTGTATCGCAAAGGTCATCCAGTGGATCGACTTTTTTTTGAAGCCTTGGTGGACTGCAATTTCATCCTGGCAGGGATCGAGGCGCTCTTGTATCGGTTTATGTATGCTTAAAACGGCTCTGAGACCTGGCCAAACGCGACGTGAGGTTATATGCTTTTCCCGAAATGCCATGCGTGCGGCAATCCGTCGGACAAACGCCACAGCACGAACATAGCGCCGCGTGTGGGAAATGACGCGCATAGAGGATTATCAGAATGAATACTCGATTTGGACCAGTGGAGTTCATCCCAGGGAAGAATTTCGGACGCTACCCCTTTTGTCATTCATTGCTCATACGAGGCGACCGAAAGGTCTTGATCGATCCTGGCTCAGATCGAGGGCGCCTCAAAGAATTGGTTGAACATGGCGGCGTCGATTGTGTGTGGCTATCCCATACACACGAAGATCATTTCAAAGACCTCGATCTCTTTGCCGACTGCGAATTATGGGCCCCGCTCCAGGGAGCGCAATCCCTTCAAAGTCTTGACAACCTCTTTGACGCGTATGGCATGCAGCCCGAGGAAAGGGACATTTTTCGTGAACCCATGCTCTCTGACTTCCATTTCAAGCCTCGCAACACGGATCGTTTCTTTTCCGAGGAAGAAGTCATCGACCTCGGCGGCGTGACAGTCCACGTGCTGCCCACGCCTGGGCATACCGCCGGCCACGTGTCTTTGTTCTTCCCCGAACCTCAAGTCCTTTTTTTGGGCGACTATGATCTTACCCCCTTTGGACCATACTACGGCGATGTTGATTCAGACATCGACGCCACAATAGCCTCTGTGAATAAGCTGCGTAGCATCGATGCGAAGGTGTGGATTGCGTCCCATGAGGTTGGGGTTTTCGAGAGCGATCCTGGGGACAAGTGGGACGACTATCTGCGCGTCATCGACGAACGAGAAGAAAAACTCCTGGCTCTGTTGGAGAGCCCTCGAACAATAGATCAAATTGTCGATGCCTGCATCGTGTACGGCAAGAAGCGAGAGCCCGCTTGGTTTTTTACCTTCGGCGAACGCATGCTCATGGGAAAGCATCTCCAGCGCCTGATGCGGCGAGGCGCGGTCATCTCGGAAGACGGCCTTTATTATAGGACGGATGCCGCATCTTAGCCTTTTCGCGGCCGCCTCGCTGCGCTTATGATGCTCGGACGCGTTTGATATGCGTCTTGATATAGTCCACGATGTCTTGGGTTCGGGTTCCTGGGCCGAAGATTTCTGCAATGCCTGCTTGTTTAAGCGCCTGGACATCCTCCTCTGGGATGATACCGCCGCCGAGGATGAGAACGTCATCGACGCGGTTTTCCCGAAACAATGAGGCAACCTTGGGAAAAAGGTAGTCGTGCGCGCCGGAAAGCGAGCTGAGACAGACGACGTCCGCGTCCTCCTGAACGCAGGTACGAAAAATGGCCTCCGGCGTTTGGCGCAACCCTGTGTAAATCACTTCCATACCCGCGTCTCGCAATGCACGCGCCACCACCTTAGCCCCTCTGTCGTGGCCATCCAACCCTGGTTTTGCGACAATCACTCTGATCCGTTGTTCCATTGCTGGCAAAAATCCTCCACGATATCGACATTGTCAAGTCTCTTGTTGAACAAAAAACCTCTCCTATAGAGGGATGTTCCCATGCTTCCGACGAGGTTTTTCTTCCTCTTTGCGCTCGAGTTGTTCAAAGGCCCTTATGAGCACCTTTCTTGTATCCCTCGGGAATATAACCTGATCCACAAAGCCAAGTTGTGCTGCGCGATAGGGGCTGGCAAATTTTGCCACATAGTCCTGAATAAGTTCAGCCCGTTTTGCCGCAGGGTCAGGAGCGGAGGCAATTTCTTTGCGGAACAATATTTGGATGGCTCCTTCAGGCCCCATGACGGCGATCTCGGCGGTAGGAAACGCGAGATTGATGTCTGCCCGCAAATGCTTGCTCGACATAACGACGTATGCGCCGCCGTAAGCCTTTCGCGTAATCAACGTGACCTTGGGAACCGTCGCCTCCGCGTAGGCATACAGTATTTTCGCCCCGTGTTTGATGATGCCCCCGTGCTCTTGTTGCGTTCCAGGCAAATAGCCGGGCACGTCCAGCAGCGTCCAAAGGGGGATGTTGAAGGAATCGCAGAATCTCACAAACCTGGCGCACTTTACTGACGCCTCTGTATCCAGACACCCAGCGAGCCACATGGGCTGATTCGCAACGATCCCGACGGTCTTTCCATTCAGCCTGCCGAAGCCTGTAATGAGGTTTCTGGCATAGTGTTCGTGCACTTCAAAAAAATGCCCGTTGTCCAAGACCGGCGTGATCAATTTCTTCATGTCATACGGTCTGCGTGAATTTTCCGGTATTATGGCGTCGAGCTCAGGGACCGATCTATCCCATGGGTCGTCCGTGGCCACAACCGGCGGTTTCTCCCGATTGCTGCTCGGCAAGAACGAAAGGAGTTCCTTCACCTTCTCCAGAGTCATTTTTTCAGTGGGAAAGTGAAAATGACATACCCCCGACACCTTGCCGTGGACCTTGGCGCCGCCGAGACTCTCAGGATCTATGATTTCGCTGGTGACTTCTTTGATGACCTGGGGACCGGTGATAAACATATAGCTGGTCTTTTCGGTCATGAAGATGAAGTCAGTCACGGCAGGCGAATAGACTGCCCCACCCGCGCACGGGCCCATAATGACTGAAATCTGGGGTATCACGCCGGACGCTCTGACATTTCTGTAGAAGACTTCGCCGTATCCTCCGAGACTTTCGACGCCCTCCTGAATACGCGCCCCCCCGGAGTCGTTGATGCCGATGAGCGGAAAACCATTCCGATAGGCCAGGTCCATAACTTTGCAGATTTTCTGGGCATGGGTGAACGAAAGACTCCCGCCGAACACCGTAAAATCTTGGGCAAATACATACACCCCTCGGCCGTTGATACGACCAAATCCAGTGACCACTCCTTCACCAGGAATCTGGTTGCCGGCCATCCCAAAATCGGTGCACCGGTGGCACACGAATTTATCGAACTCCTCAAAAGACCCCTCGTCGAGAAGCTCGAGGACGCGCTCCCTCGCCGTCATCTTACCCGCGTCATGCTGTTTGGCTATTTTGTCTGGGCCGCCCGCCAAATCAGATTCCTCGAGCCGCTTCCTAAGTTCCTCAAACTTCTCCTCGATCACAGTCATGGTTTCTTCTCCTGACATTTCTCTCATTGCGCATCAGCAACGCGATACTCGCTGGGCCTTAGCTGCAACGCGTAACCTCCGCGAAAAGCCAGCCCGCAGCCAATAGACTCATTGAAGTATGGCTTTGGCTGCCTGTCCTACCTGCGTGATGTTCTCTACCACCGTCACGCCGGCTGCTTTCAGCGCCTCTATTTTACTCGCCGCTGTCCCGGACCCGCCAGAGATGATCGCGCCCGCGTGGCCCATCCGTTTTCCTGGCGGCGCGAGACGGCCAGCGATATAGGCAACAACAGGTTTGTTGAAGCCCTCCTTGATAAATTGAGCGGCCTCTTCTTCGGCGGATCCGCCTATCTCGCCAATGAGAACAACCGCCTCAGTTTCCGGATCGTCCCTGAATAAGGTGAGCGCATCGATAAAACTCGTTCCGACCACGGGGTCTCCGCCCAGCCCCAAACACGTGGATTGTCCCAGCCCATGTTTCGTGAGTTGGTCCACTACCTCGTAGGTCAACGTACCCGATCGAGAGATAACGCCGACTGACCCGGCTTTGTGAATGTATCCGGGCATGATGCCTACTTTGCATCGTTCGCCCGGAGAGATAATGCCAGGCGTATTGGGGCCTATCAAACGGCAGCCGTTTTCGCGAACTACATGGATTGCCTGTGCAGTGTCCAACGGCGGAATCCCCTCCGTGATGCACACAATCAACTTAATGCCAGCGTCCACAGCCTCCATGATGGGGTCCTTCGCATACGCCGCGGGAACAAAGATCAAGGATACGTCAGCTCCTGTTTCACGAACGGCCTTCCACACGGTATTGAACACCGGGATACCGTCAACGTTATCCCCTTCTTTCCCTGGGGTCACCCCCCCTACCATGTTGGCGCCATAGTCTCGACACGCGAGGGAATGGAATGTACCGTTTCTGCCAGTGATACCCTGGCAGATGACGCGTGAATCCTTATGAACCAGAATTGCCATGGAATGTCTCCAAAAAAATGTGAGCGGTATATCGCAAATGTCTCATCAGAAAAACGACAACGCGGTTGCGTCGTCCTTCAGTCTAAAGTTGAGATTGATCACCGCGAGAAGCCTCTCTCCCGACCACGTTAAGATGATTTCGTCTTTTCGACAACGAGTCGAGCGGCTTCGTCAAGGGATTCTATCAGTTGAATGGGCAGCCCAGATTGCTCGAAAAGCTGCCTTCCCTCTTCAATGCTCGTCCCCTCGATACGCGCAATGATCGGCAACGTCACTCCCTTTCTGCGGACGGCCGATATCACGCCCCGCGCTAAGACGTCGCAGCGCAATATGCCGCCAAAAATATTGATGAATACGACCTTCACCCTGGGATCATCCAGCAGGATGGTCGTTGCATCGAACACGACGCTTTCACTGGCGCCGCCGCCTACATCGAGGAAATTCGCAGGCGCGCCTCCGTGGAGGGCAATGAGGTCTAGGGTGGCCATGGCCAAACCCGCGCCGTTCACGATACAGCCTATGTTGCCGTCAAGTCTTACATAGCTCAGGCCGTCCTTGCGAGCGGCAAGCTCCATAGGGTCTTCTTGGGTACGGTCTCGCAAGGATTCGAGCTCACGGTGACGAAACATAGAGTGGTCGTCTATGGAAATCTTCGTGTCGAGCGCCATGAGCTTCTTTCCAGTGAGTATCAGGGGATTGATTTCCACAAGGTTGCAATCATAGTCCACAAAGATCTGATAAAGAACCGTGACGATCTTGGCAATCTCTTCAGCTATATCCTTGGCGTCAGAGAGGGCATACCCGACGCGACGCGCCTGAAATGGAGCAAGACCAAGCAGGGGATGAACTTGAACCGTCACAATTTTTTCAGGAGATTGTTTTGCGAGGGTTTCAATGTCCATGCCGCCTTCGGCGCTGGCCATAATAGTCACTCTGCCAGTGGTTCTGTTCAGGACCACCCCGAGGTAAAACTCATGGTCGATGGGCACAACTTCCTCCACAAGCAGTGCGCTGACCGGCTTTCCCTCGGGACCAGTTTGGTTGGTAATCAGTCTCATGCCAAGCATGCTGGTCGCCCGCTCTCGTATATCATCGGACAAGGAGAGCACCGCCACGCCGCCGGCCTTGCCTCTCCCGCCGGAGTGGACCTGCGCCTTGAGCGCGACTCGGTCGGTTTTAAGATTTCGAGCGGCAATGAGAGCTTCGAGAGGATCAAAACAGGCCGTTCCCCTCGGAATGGGAACGCCTCTTTTGGCTAAAATGGCTTTTGCTTGATATTCATGGAGATTCATTCATGCACCACCCTGACGCTGTATCGCCGTGAACTCTCGACACTGAGTCCACCCAGCGTCGTCCCACGTTTCTATGATACTCAAAAATGTGAGCTTTGTATTGATTTTGATCCGGCGTCGTAGAGGTCTATAGTTTTACACGAGGCGCGGCGGTTTGCAAGTTAAATTC
>Ga0078972_1004141_pt1 | contig 40977 bp, 65 predicted proteins | sample YelNatPaOPGAMG01_FD_67568 | JGI IMG/M metagenome (GOLD analysis project Ga0078972, IMG submission 67568) | Hot spring thermophilic microbial communities from Obsidian Pool, Yellowstone National Park, USA - OP-RAMG-01 (SPADES assembly) (version 2) | ecosystem: Environmental > Aquatic > Thermal...
TGTTCCTCTTGCCTTTCTTCGAAATCAATAAGTTGTATTCCGAATATCGCTTCTATCCTCGCTATTACTGTTTTTCGTTCTTGAGTGTCTTCGTATCTGTTTACAACTGTAAGGAATAATGTTTGTTTTAAATCTCCCAAAGCCCTGTAAACTTCACCAAACATAATCAGGTCACGAGGACTCAAAGCATAACTTAATTCACCCTTTGCCACGCCTGCTCTTGTTTCCTCTGCTAAAGCTAAAAGCCAAGTCTGCAAGTTCTCATCTAAACCTGTTAAGCTTATTATCTGCTTCTCTTTTTCTCTTTTAGGATAGTTAACATACAATTCCGTAAATCGGCTTTTTAAATCCTCATTTAACTCGAACACTCCGCCATAAGTGCTTGGATTCATTGTCGCGCAAATAAGCAACTTTGCACCATTTTTTAATTCATAAGTTTTCCCTATCTCTGGAATGTAAATATGCCTTCTCCAGTCCAATATCTGATTTAAAACCTTTTGCATCTGCGGAGTTAAGGCATTTAATTCTTCAAGAACTAATATAGCTCTACCTGCTTGATTCGCTATTTCAATTGCTGTTGGTAAGGCACCCAAAAGGTACTTCACTTCATCGCCTTTCAAAATAAAACGACCAATCAAATCAAACCTTTTCGTATTTTCTGAACAATCAAATTGTATAATAGGGATGCCTTTCTTAGCTGCAAAATAAGCAATACTTAAAGTTTTTCCTGTTCCTTTCGGTCCTCGCAATAATATTGGAATTTGGTTTTCAAGAAATTTTTCATAAATGTTTAATTCGTCATGCAATTGAATGTAATCTGGAACTTGTTTTGGAATGTAATCTTCAGCCTTAACAGGCAGTATTTCAATACCGTTTCCAGAAACAACTTTACTGTTGGTTTCAGTTGGTTTTTTAGAAGTGTGTTCAGCCATGTGTCTTATTACAGAAAAAGGATTAGAAGAAACAAAATCACAAAAAATACATTTAAATTTTCCATCTTCAGTTTTAATTATTTTCTTTTTAACTTCACTCATTCACACACACCTCCATTAAGGTTTATCACTAATATAGTATTATATATTACTTATATATAAAGTTTTTGGTTATTCTATTTTTTCCCATTTTCACTTTCAAAAAAAGTTGATAAAGAAGAAAGCTTAGTTTTTAATTCGCTCCAACCATGCTCTTTAATTTTGTATAAACCCGAATACACTGTTGCTGATTCACAACCTACAAATTTAGCTATGTTATCTATGCTTTGTTTGTCTAATCTTTTCATTATTTCTTCATAAGGTAAATTTTTAAAGCCCATTTTTGCTAAACATTCAATTACTCTTTCTATTTTATTCATGCTCTGCAAATTACCAACTACTTTAGCTAATTTTTCTGGTGTCCAAGTTTCAAAACCTTCCCTTAATTTTGCTAATTTCTCTACAATTTCTACACGAAGTTGTAAAGCTTTAAGTATTAAGTCATTGTCTGGCTTAGGTTTTTTTCGTTCATCAGCTATTAATTTAGTTAAGTCTAAAAGTGTTTGCCTTAAGCTATCTTCCATTTCATCTTTAGGTGTATATAATTCCGCTAATGTTTGCCTCAATTCAACAGGGTCCAAATTATATTTTTCAGCTATTTGTTCAACATTTAAACCCGCTACCAAAAGCATACGTATTTTTTGAAAAAGTTGAGAATCTATCACAACCATATTTTTCACCACCTTAAAATTTCATTCCAATTTAAATCATCCCATTTTGGAAATTTAGAAAGTTGTTCACGTCTTAATTTATCTCTTTCTTCTATAGACATAGATTTTAATTCGTCCAAAACCCTCTTCACCTCTTCAGATGTAGAAACTATAAATTTTTTATCTATAAATTTTTCAACACCAAAAATTGTAGAATCAGCTAAACAAACAGCTCCAGAACGCATAACCATTAAAGGTCTTGTTGGTATTAACCCTAACTTTTTAACTTTTGAACTTGTTGTCCAAACACAAGCATAACTGTTATTCCATAGCCTATAAGCATCGCCATGTTTACCCAATTGCCCTAAATACTTGCAATATTTAAATTTCTTTACAACTTCTTGTTCCCATTTACCAACAACATAACCCCTATAAAGGGAAGTATCATAAAACTTAGCTATTTCTTCAAACCTTTCTTGCCCTGCACTTTTACTTGCTGAATCCCATTGGCTACCTATAAATAAAACATCAAAAGGAGGATTAGGTTTAACTTCAAACCAAGGGTCTGAATCTCCATAACACAAAGGAATAAATTTAAATTTAGCGTTAACATTGTTGTATTGAGAATATTCTTTTTTAAAGCCTTCTTCATTAATGAAATGATGCAAAATCAACCACTGCTTATTTTTAAATAAATCATATCGTTTATGTAAATTAGCTAAATTTAACGGGTTTTCAGACTTTGTTTCTCTTTTTTCAACAGGAAAAGGAATAACACCATGTTGATAATAAACAACTAAACCTTCAAAAGCTGCAATGCATTCAAAACATCTTTCAACATAACTTTTTTCAAATTTACCAATTGAATAAGTGTAAGTTGTGTTGCTTACTCCCATTTCAATAAATAACACACCTTCATCTTTAGGTAATAAAAGAGGTTCATAATTTAAGTTTTTGAATTGCTCTTGTTTTCTAACCCATACAAAGTCTTTTTCTTTGAAAGGTGTATAAACCGTTACATCAAAACCTTTTTTAAGCCAAGACAACAACAAAGCCTTTCTTATTTCAGTGCCTAAAGTATTAACACTTGCTGTGTCTAAGTCAAGTTCAATAGGTAAACCTAACCTTAAAAAACCAATTTTCATAACTTATTTTTCAACTCCTTTAAAATTTTTATCTTAACACTTTTAGGCACATTTCTTAAAGTTGGGAAAATCATAACAAAATGTTTTTCATCTTGCCAGCCATAATCGAATTTGATTTTACCAGAATATTTCACATAAGGAAGTTTACCTATAAAACACAAGTATTTCGGTGTATATTTATCAATTATTTCTTTTAATCTTTCTACACCTTTTTGCCATTCTTCTTCAGTTATTTGAAAAGCTCTACTTGTTGGCCTATCAACTAAATTCATTATACCCATGTTATAGTTTAAAATTTGTGTGCTATCGATTACTTTAGGTAAAATTCCTGCTTCATAAAGTTGATACCAAAAACTTTTGTTTAAAGCAAAATATTTACCTACTTTAGCAGAATAGGGGCAAGGATTCATCCCTACAAACAAAACATTTAAGTTTTCTTTAACCAACGGCTTTAACTCCAATATTTATTTCCTCCGCTTCAAAATCTTCTGGTGTAAGCACATATTGATAAACCAAGTTTTTCTTTTCGTCTAGTCTAACAGGTTTAAGCTTACCTTCAAAAAGCCTGTAAGGAGACTCAAACTTGTTTGGGTCATTCCACTTTTCTATGAAACGGTCATAAAAAGTCATGTGTTTATAAAGCCAACGTGCATGCCTTTCAATACTTGTTGTTGGTATATAACCTGCAACCTTAATGTGTTTAGCCCATTCAAGACCAATACCTTTATTAGCTAAATCATCAAAAGTTATTTCTGCAAAACCATCTTTCAAAGCTTTTCTTCTTGCTTCAACAATCATTTCAGTGAATTGAGCTTTTAAGTAATTGCCAAAAACAGGATGTTGCGGTGGAATACCACAACAACAGCCTCCATCTGAAAGTTCTTTAAAAGCTGGGTCTGAAACATAAAAACCTAAACCTAACCGCCTACAAGCTGCTAAAATACGTTTAACATATTTCCACTTAACAGACCTTGTTAAGCGAAGATAACCGCCTTTATGTTCACTACCAACTTTATAGAATTTACTTATATCATAACCTAAAATTTTGCTAATGTTATGATATCTTTGTTTAATAAATTTGTTAGCTCTAACTTCTACACACCAAAATTCTAATGATACAGCTTTTGCACCTGTTTTTTTAGCTTCTTCTAACAAAGCCAAGTCTGTTTTTTCACTTAAACCCAACATGTAAGGACGAAACCTTAAAATTGTATATATTCCTGCATCAGAAAGTTTTTTCATAGCCTTTAACCTTTCCCAAGGTGAAGGCACTCCAACTTCTATTTGCTTACACTTTTCCTCATCCAAAGAAATTAAAGAATATCTAAACATCCAATTTTCAGGATGTTTTTTAAAAATATCAAAATATTCATCTTCAGCAGGTAATGTGCCTTTAGTAGAAAAAATAATTGGATATCTTATTTCATCAAAAAACTTAATTAATTCTAAACCAACACGTTGTTTTCTTTCAAAATCGTCAAAAGGTTCACCTAATCCACCCCACTGCATCGGCACTTTGTTCTTGATAAAATACTCATAAAAAACCTTGTGGTCTTTACAGTTTGATTCACCTTTAAACAATTTTTCAATTTTTTTAATGTTTACACTGTTAGCTTTACCATTAATAACTGTGTGTCTTAATGTGGGGTTGTTGCTTTTGCTATAAAAAGCGAAACAATATTGGCACTGCCAAGAACAAATAGCATATTGGTCGAAAGTGAAAGGTAAAGCACAATCAAGAACTTCACTAGAAATCCGAGGACTGTTATAAGAACATAAATTTTTACATGTTTTTGTTTCTTGAAACATAGTCTTTAACCAACTCCAACAACTTATTTGCATCAGGCTCTAAACCTTTTTGAGATTTAAAGAAAGAATAAACAAATTCATAATCTTCTTTTTTGTCGAAATAAAAAGTCAAAGGAAACGTTTTACCTGTTTCTTGCCCTTTTAACGTAGTTTTTTCAAGTTGAGGCTTAGAAACAACTGATATTTCACTTATACGTTTAGCTAAGTCTTCATCTAAACCTTCCTTTAACAACGTTTGAAATATTTCTTGTTGTTTGCCTTCAATATTACCACTTTTACTTACTTCTTTAACTTCTTCTTCAACAGCCTTCAACGTTGAACTGACAATTTCACCAATTGGTAAGCCTGTATTCAAAGCAATCACTTGTCTATCGAATTCTTTAAGCAGCTCATCTATTAAAGCTTGTTTTTTCGTTGGGTCAGCTATTCCCCTAATATTATTGAATCCTAAAGTCTTCATTTTAGCCGATAAAACATCATCTTCAACTTGTACACACCAAACTTCCTTTAAGCCCGCTTCTTTACTTGCCTTCCATCGATGTTCACCGTCAATTATTGTGCCATCCTTCATAATTAAGATTGGCTGAAGCATCCCATAGTTTTTTATTCCATAAACCAACGCTTTATATTTCTCTTCTTCAAGGACATTAGGGTTCCATGGATTAGGTTTTAATTCATCTACATTTTTCAAAACAACTTTAAAACCTTTATTCATCATCTCCTCACCTAACCACTAAAAATATAAACTAAAATATAAAACTTCTGATTTTAAAGTTGAAACATTTTATCAACAGCTTGTTTTATTTTAACCCAATTACCAAACACTATTGTAAATTTTTGTTTACGCTTCCAACTTTTGCCATCGTGCCGCCACATATACAAGGCAACTTGTGGACTAGATTTAAATTGGCTTTTAAGTTTAAGTACTGCAATCCACCATCTTTGGCTTTTACTTATGGTTTCACCTTGAACCACTTGAAGCGTTTTATCAACAGGAAAATCTTCACTCAAACATTTACACCTCCTTCACCGCTATTATTCCTTCTTTTAACAAAGAACTAATTTCGTTTAAATGCTTCTCAATTTTAGCCAGTTCAGAAGCTATTTCTTCAATAGCTCTCAACATTGCTAAATCTATTTCACCCATTTTTCACACACCTCCAACTTTAATATTATATATTACTTATATATAAAGTTTACTGTTAAAGAACAACCTCCTATCCTTATCCATTATCACTAATATTAAGTGACAAAGGTCCACTAAATATTATAATATATTAAGTGTAGTGAATAAGTGTAGTGAGAAGATATTATTATATGTTATTAAGTAAGCTATAAGTGATAGTGGAGTGTATATTGTTATTGTTTGTTCTTGTAGTATAATATTGTTTTGTTCAGCTTTTAAAAAACTTGTTACCTGCTTTTAACACTGTAATAAATTAAGAAACCTGACAAAAACAAAGCTAAACCCATCATTGTAAAAGCATAAATTTTCTCTGATTCCATAGTTTAAACCACTTTAAGATTTTTAAGTTGGAGATGGAACTCTTGGAGCTTTTTCTTCAGTTTCACCTTTCTTATGCCATTCTTCAACTTTACTTTTAGCTACTTTAGCACCTTTAGCAATTGTACTTATCATCCAATTTCTCAAAACAGGAATGTAAATGAATGGGCTTACAAAAGCTACACCAATCAAAATGCCGAGGAAAACAGAACCTACGTCTGGGTCTGGACTGCCAACTTTAGCATCGCAACCAAAACATTGTTCATATAAAGCACCACAGTTAAGACATTGAGCGAACCTACCAAAATATTTAAATCGTGTTGCACCACAAATTTCACATATCAAACTTTTAAACCTCCTACATTTTATTTTTAAACAACAACTTATTTTTAAATCATATTATTTTTTATATTAACTTGATTATTTCCAACCTTCAGTTTTTTTAATAAGACATTTTTCAATTTCCCAATTTTCAGGAGCCGATTTACCTTCTTTTTCAAGCTCCCTTATACATTCATTAATTTCTTCTGGCAACCACCATTTTTCAGGTTCACTTATTCGAAAATCCATCGATGTTACATAAGCTATAACATTCATAACTTCCTTAACATTGTTTTCGTTTAAACCTTTACAAGAAACACCTTCATAACCATAACTTTCTAATTTACATTTTAACCCTTTTTCTTCTAAAAGTTCATAAACCACATAATTAACAGATTTATCTTCATCATAATAATTTATTTCTCCTTTCTCCAAGTCTAAATGTGTTTTGTGCCCTGAAGCACTTCCAACAACAAATTCAGCTTTATTACCTACTATCCTACCATTTAAAGGCTCATAGTCTTGCCTAATATAAAATTTCTCTTTGTTTAATTGTTCTGTTTTTTTATCCCAAAATTTGCAAGCTTCAACTAAAGCTTTATTAGCGGTTTCATCCCATCTACATTTACCTTCTTTAATATATTTTATACTTGCTCTTTCGTCAACTTGTTCTACTAACTTGTGGAAACAAGAAGTGATGTCATTCCAAAATGAACTAAGATTGTAAGGTTCACGAACGCCGAAAAGCCAAGTGCATTTCTTACCTGTTAATTGAATTGAACTTTTATCTATGCGGTCAATGTAGTTTTTTATTCCTGAACTAATGATGCAAGAAGCTCTTGTTTTCTTTTGTTCCTTGCAATTAAGTACAAAGTGTGCACCACTCCAAATTCCATCTCTCAAATAATAAGCGAACTCGAAAATATCTTTTTCATTCCTATTAAAAGCAGTGTAGTGTATTTCATCAACAACATTATATAATTTTTGTTGAAAATTTACGTCTTCTTCATTAACAACTTCATCTCTTTTTGAAGCAAGCTCCCTACCTTTCTCTTCTAATTTATAAAGTTCACTAATTGGAATTCCATCATATTTACCTTCAGACATAAACCGTCAACTTAACTTTCATTTATTTCTTAACTTTTATTTTATTGTAGCCACACAATTCTTTTGGAGCCCATCTACCATAAACATCTCTACATCTTGAACCCCAAGGGTCAGGTTTAACAAGAACTTTATCTTTTTTCTTTTCATTAAATTTTTTAACCAAATTAAATCACCTTTTTGAAGGACATTTTTCAATTTTCTTGATAAATTTAACTATGTTAGGGTTAAGAACAACTAACCACGAATTCATAACTATTGAATCAAAACCCTTTTCGGCAGCTTTATTTAAAATTTTAAGTCTTTGTTTTGTTTTGTTTAACATTTCTTTAACACCTAATTTTTGTCCTGCATCCCAAATGTCATTAGCATAAAGTGGATTTTCAGGTTCAATTAAAGCTTCACATAATTCACCTTTTTCATAAAATTCAGTAGCGTAAAGTTCAGCTTCAGGACAATACTTAGTAAAATAACTAAATTGCTTAAATTTACATTCTGGTGAACCCCTATAATATGTAGGCATTATAAATCACCTAACCTGAATAATCTTTAACTTTTTCATCAACAATTTCATAACCTGCTTCTTTTGTTGCCGATTGAATATCGTTCCAATACATTAAAGCCATCGCTGTAGTTAAAACACCATTAATTGAAATTGGAATCCACCAATATTTTTGTTTAGCTAAATAACTAACTCCACTGACAACGCTACCAAGAGCAAGACTTAAACCTACAGACTCCCAAATAGCAGTAATAATGTTTTGTCTATCCTCTTCATTTTCAACGAATTTCCTAATTGTCATTTTAGAAGGTAAACGAGCTGAGAAAAAGTGTGCTCCTTCAACACCAGACAACAGTCCAACAACAGTCATTAAAAGAGAATTTTTTTCTTCAACCATTATTTAGTTGCCTCCTTTGTTCTTGTTACTGCAAAACCAATTCCAAATGCAGCAACACCAATTCCCAACGCTAACAAGGCATAAGGAATAATCGGTTGTCCACCTCCCCAAATAATTTGTTTACTTTCTTTTAATGCATAATAAACAGCAATGGCAATTATTGCTATCAAAATCAAAACTATTACTACGCTCCACGGAAAGAAATAAAGCTCTTCTGTTGAAAGTTGTTGTTTAGGTTTAAAAACAAATTCTGTTTCATAATTATTCACTAAGCCGTATTCCATAGTTTGTGTTTGACCTTTATCCCAAACCTTAATATAAATCATTTCTCCACCTTTAGTTTCAACATTCCATTCAATAACTTCCCTTACAAGCCAATCCAAATTAAGAAAAGAAATGCTACTCCATTCAATTCTACCTTTATACGCTACACCAAAATATGTATAGTATGGCGGATATTTCTTTTCAAATATTAAACTCATTTTTCTTTTACCTCCTTTACCATGTTGCTATTTCCCTCCATAAATCAAGATTATAAATTTTAAGAAGTGAATTGTTAAAGTCAAGAATCAAATCATAATTAAAGTATTCAACTGTTTGATTAGCTTTTTGTTTTTTAATGGTTGGGTCCAAATTAATGTTTTCTCTCCAAACAACAAATGCATGGCCACCTCCATCCCTGAAAGCTATAACTCTTACGTATGCAGGTTCATTAACAGCTAAAAGCATTGAACAAAGCAATATGGCTTGGTCATCACAATCACCATAACCCAACTTTAAAGTTTCAGCTGGTGTTCTCCACAGTTCATTAGGGTCAGGCTTATATTTAACATAATCCCTTACAAACTCAAATATTTTATAGGGTGAACCAAGGGAGAAAGCTAATTGATTAACTAAAGGGTCATAAGGTTGAATTAAAATTCTTGGGTCATAAAGCAACTTTTCCATTTTCACTTCATCTCCATTAAAAAGTAACCTAAACCAAAAGCTCCAAGAATAACTGTTGTTGCAATCAACGCTTCTTTCCAACCTAAAGGTGGTTGAATAATTGGTGAAACTTTAGTAAAGCTTACATCCAACACCTTTTCAATATTGCTTGCTTTAGCACAAACACCTTTATGCAACATAGTGTCTCCACCAAACAATTGTCCAACACATTTATTATCGTCACTAACAACAATTGAACCACTGTCACCTGGATAGGCTGTTTTAGGACTTGTATCAAATAAATCAGCCATAAACCTAACGTCAGGTCCATAAACTGCACACATTAAGACTGGTGTTGGAATACAACAATTAGGATTTAAACCCCCTAAATATTCATCGCTGCAAATGCAAAGTGGAACCCAAAAAGGTGTTTGTTCTATTGTAGCTTCCCTGTAACCACTTGTTCTTCCCATAAGTCTAACATGCATGCCTACTTCAGGTTCAGTAATTCCATTTATTTCACCTATATTGTAAACTTCATTTGAAACATCGTTTTCATTAATTATTTCGGCTATGGCACTGTCCACAAGATTTTCTTTTCCAGTCCACCAAGGGTCATAAGGACCTTGCCTTAAAAACTTACCTACAACAAAATTGTTTGGGTCACCTAAATTTTGCATTTCAATGTCTTTAGGTCCTGGTTGTGTAATGTAATCTCCAACATTAGGATTTCCAATACATCTTGTTGTAGGCAACATGCCTTTAACTATTGGACTGAAAACATGTTTGTTGCTTAAAAGAACTCTTTTACCTGTTTTCTTGTCCCAAACAACACAAGTGAAAGTGCCTGCTGTAACGTTAATATGCCCAATACTAAAACCTCCTGGAAATGGTCTTGCAGGTTTTTGCCATTCTTGTGGATAATTTTCTTCACTGTAAGTTTCCATTAAAGCTAAAGGAACAAAACGACCTGTAACTTGCAGTTTAACAGGAACGTTATCAATGAAAGCAGGAAAAGCTATTCTTCCAGCAGCAAAATCTTCATCACCTGTTAATTTATAAACCATTTGTTTAAAACCTACAGGGTTAAGCCAAAATTGTTTAGCATTACCTTTCCATAAATCATATAAATCAAAAAACTTGTCTGGTGACTTTAACATTCCAGCATTAAGTAAATCAACATATTCTTGCGTAACACTAATTATTATACTATCTTGTCCAACACCAACACTATTAACGTATTTACCGAAATTAGTTATTATAAACCAAACATATTTTTCTGCAGTTTTCTTTAAATCCACCATTTTATTTTCCTCCTTCCACAATTAAATAACCTAAACCAAAGCTTCCAGCAACAATTGCACCTGTTAATAAAGCATATTTAAGTGATGGTGTAACTTGAACAGGTGGAATAACAACACTTGGTTGACCAATTGTTGCCGTTGAACTTCCTCTTAACAACAATTGGTCTCTTGCAAACATAAACCTTGAAGCTGAAAAACTATCTTTATTTTCAACTTCACTAATAACTTTATTGTATGTTTGAACAGCATATTCCATAGCTTCACCTGTTGTTTTACCTTCAAGTAGAGCAAGAAAAGGACTTGTGTAAGCTTCACGCATATATTCTTCAAGAAAATAAGTGTTTGGATTAGTGCCTACAATAACAGGTAACAAATCATTATAAGCTATAACCGCTAAAGCACCATGTTTAATTCTATGAACACCTAACGTTCTATTACTTATACAAGCAATGTCAACACATATTCTTCCACTGTCAATATAACTGTTGTCGAAATCACAAGGGTGAGTACCGTCAGGAATTAAAGGGTCTGAAGTTGAACAAGGTTCAACGGGACTGTTAATTGGTGTTGTAGCTTCCTGCATATTTTTAGCTCCAGCAAGAGCATTGCAAGCACCATGACTACCATGCAAATGGCAAATAGGGTCATATTCCTTAATGGCTTGTTCAACCAATTCTCTTGTGCAAACTTTATCTAAATGAACAACAACATAGTTTTTGGCTTTAGCTTTATCAACACATAAACTAACCATCCAATACATGTAAGCCATCAAATGGTCAAACCTAAACGTAGCACCAACAGCCTGTGATAAATCTAAATCAATCCAGTCAGGATGGTCAATTAAAATTACACCTTTTCTAGCCAACTTGAAAAACCCTCCGTTCCATCGTTGCCTTCAAAAAATCTTTAACATATTTTTTACCTCTATTTGTGCGATAAAGAATTTCCAAAGCTATTTGTCTTGGTGTAAAAACAACAGGAGGCATACTGAAATAACCATATAAAACTTGCCCTTCAAGCTCCAAAACTTTTACAGCTAAACTATCGAAAATAGTGCTTTTTCTTTCTGTAAAAGCATATTCCAACCCTTTATCAATAACTATTTCAGCAAATTTAATTCCTGTTGATGTTCCCCGTTTAACTTCTTCTAACAACTGAAGAGCTGTCATCAATTGATTATCAAAAAATATTTGTTTTGTTTCCCAACCTCTTTGCTTAATAAATTCTTCTAAAGTTTCAGCAACAATTTCAAGCTCTTCAGCTGTTATCATTTCTATTTCACCTCAACCTTCTTTTTCTTAACTGATTTTTTAAGAAGCATCCCGCCAACTAAACCTATTGCTCCACCACCTAAAGCTAAAGGAACAAAGTAATCTTCCCAAAATGTTGTAGGTATAATAGCAACAACAGCAACGTTACTTTTATCATCGCCAGAAGTAGCTTGAAATTCAAGAGCATTAAGAATAACACCTTCCCATATTGTGCCAAGTTTTGATTGTTCAAGTCTGTAAATTAAATTGCCTTTATCATCTTTCTTACCTGTTTTAACTATTTTACAAGTATCATAAGGACTTGAATCATAATAACCTGTTTCATTACTTGTAACTGTGCAAAGCCACCATGACTTAACATAATTATGCGGTGGATAAGGTTCATATTCGTTAAACCAAATTTCAATTGTTGAATTAGGGTTAGCCATACCTTTAAACCAAAACTTTTGCCCTGACTTAACACTTATAGCTTCAGCAACATTTCCTTTACCATCATCTGCATAAAGAACGAAACTCATTTCTTCATCCTCCTCTTTTCAGTAAAGTTAACAGTATATTTAAAATTAAAGATAAAATGCTAATTAAGACTATTGGAGCAAACCACCTTTTAATCCAGCTTACATCAGTTTTAATTACAGCAAGTGAAATCTTCAATTCATTAATTTCCTTATACAAAGTTAAAATATCAGGGTCTTTAGGGTTATTTTTTTCTTCTTTACTCATTTAACCACCTTCTTTAACTTCACTTTTCTTACCTTTCTTAGCTAAAGTGTAACCTAAAGCCCCAACAAGAACTCCACCAGCAATCAAAGAAGTAACAATTAAATAAGGCGGAACAGGACTTGGACAAGCTTGTTCTTCATAAACCCATACTCCACCTTTACAAACTCTTCTTTTCTTCCACGTTGTTTTATCAGGACAATATTCTAATATTTCAACAGCTCCTTCAGTGCATTCAGGTGTTGGTGGAGGAGGAACAGGAACAACAGATAAGTTAACTGTTGATGTTTGAACATTCTTTAAATCGCCAAGTACAACTTTAATTGGAAATGTTTGGTTAAGCCATTCAGGTGGAACATTAAATTTGAAGCTTGCGAAACCATCTTTATTCGTGTAAGTTGTTGAAATAGAAGTATCGGCAATTTTTAATTCAGCTCTTACACCACCAACATAAGCTCTATCTGAATCTTTGTATAATCTAACTTCAACAGTCATGTTATCGTTTGGATAAGCTGATATTGAACCTGAACCACTTAATATTTCTTCCGTGCATTCTCTTGGATTACAAACTCTAATACTACCCGCATTCCAACTTGGAGGAGGAACAGGCAACTCCACATTAAGCTCAACAGTTGGAGAATATTCAATTTGGCTAGGGTCGACAGTTGATGTATTAACAAAGAAAACTTTAACTTTTTGCCAAGCCCATTCTTGAGGAACATCTTGAATAAATTCAACGTAACCTTCACTATTAGTAACAGCTGTAGCCACATAACCTCTATCCGTGTAACAATCAACTCTTAAACCTTGAACAGGCGTTTTCTTTAATGTTGCTCCTTCACCAGTCCAAGTCCAACCTTTAATCATTAACCTATCTCCTGTTTTAACAGAAAGCTTAGCTATTGTACTTACTTCAGGTGAAATTTCATTTGTTGTTTCTCCTGAAGTTGTATCCCAAACTTCAATACTCATTCTTGTTCTAACAGGAGGTTTAGGTAAGCGAACTACAGCAATGTTGCTTTTTGTTCCATCGTCAGCTTCAGCATCAAACTCTAAACTTTCTAATATTACACCTTCCCAAACTTTACCCAACTTTGATTGCATAAGCCTGTAAATTTTATTGCCTAAAGCATCTTTTTTTCCCGTGTCTTCTATCCAACATAAATCATCAGGTGAACTATCAAAGTAACCTTGGTCATTTGTATATAAAGTGCATAACCACCAACTTTTAACATAATTGTATGGCGGATATGGATTGTATTCGTTAAACCAAATGTCAATACGTTTAGCAGGTTTATTGCAAGTGCCTTTAAACCAGAATTTTTGGCCAACAACAACAGTTATATCTTTGCCTACATTGCCTTTACCGTCATCAATGTTGAAATCAATTGTTGTTGTTTCAGCAGATTGGAAAGATTTAGTAATACTAAGGTATTGTTGTTTAAGCAAATTATCATCTATACTAAAACCATACTTAACAAATAAAGGATTAATGTTTTTTCCAACCGCATAAGTCATGTAAGCGAAAACTCTATGTGTTTTGTCAGGTTCACTAAATTTAGTTAAATCATCTTTGTTTTGAATGAAAAGAGCAAAAAACTTTTTAAAAGCATTCCAACCAAAAGACTTTAAGTATTCTTCAAACATGAAAACTCTATCTGTTGAACTTAAACTACTTCTTAATTCATTAGCCATAGAACCATAACCTAAAGCATCCATCACTTGTAAAGCAACAAAATATGGAAATGGGCTTTGGCCAAACCACAAATTGCTTCCATCAGCCCACGGCCATCCTGCCGATAAATAACCTGTAAACAAGTTCACTAATTCATGAGGTAAAATTTCTCTAATTCCCCTATGGTTAACCCATTCAGAAGCACAATAATTTAATTTACCTCCTGCTGTTCCACCTCTAACAACAAGCGTTCCAGGAGAAGCTGGACATTTATTACTTTCATCAATATCAATCTCTATCTTTAAGTATCCTGTTGGTTCAAAACCTAAGAAACTAACTATTTTGTTGTAGCAATCTTCCATATAAGGATAGAATTGCTCAATATTACCATTAATTAAGCTTCTTACACCATACCATTTGAAATGAGCAGATTCATACATTAATGTAGGAGTGGGGGCTTGAACCGTAATATAAACAACATTAGAATCTTTATTGCTTGCTTGGTCATGAGCCCAAACAGGTTGGTTACCAGCAGGAATATTCGTTCCAACTTGCATTTGAACCGTAAATTTACCATCTGAACCTACTGTAATATTTGGAGTCATACACCAACCAGCAATACAAGTATCTATCTTTCCATTGGGAGTAAATCCAGAACCTGAAATAGTTATATAATCACCTTGATTAACAGTTGTTGGGCTTACTGAAATTTGAGGGTTAACCGATGGTTGAACATTTAAAGTAATTGTAGGTGAATAATTGCCAACATCATCAAGGTAAGCAAATGTTTTAACGTTTTTTCCTTCCCATTCATTTGGAACTGTAAATCTAAATTCAATATAGCCATCGCTGTTTGTATATCCTGCACTTATTAAGCCAAATTCACTATATAAGCTTACTTTAGCATTAGCAACTTTAGCTCTTGAACAAGAAGATGTTGTTGTTCCCGTGCAATTATAAAGCCATAACTTCCATAAAATTGTATTGCCTTTCTTCGTGTTTAATGTTGTTCCAGGAGTTTTAGGTTTCTGCTCTCCAGTGCAAATATTAGTTGTTAAATCGCAAGCTTCAACTCCAGAATCGTTATAGGTTGGAGCTACTTTGCATTCTCCTCTTTGTATGGCAAGCCAAGCTTGGTCTCCAGGACGGTAAAGTGTTAAACCACAACCACTTGCCCAATCATCGGATTCACAAGTTGGATATGAAATTCCATATAAAGGCACTCTATTGTTTCTTACCCAATTATCGCTATCACTACCCATAGTATAAGCTTTGTTTCCGCAAACAAGAACTCTGCAATAACCTGTAAAATTGTCATAAGTTGGGTTTGTATTCCCGAAAACAACCACTATAGGTCTTGTGGAAGGTGGACATTGAGATGGAGCAGCTCCATAAACTTCTATACATCCATCAGCATAAAAAGTTAAACCATTAGCTGTAACGAAAATAGCACAAGGACCTGTATAGCCTGGCGTTACATCAACACTTATACTGCTTCTTTGATTGTTAAAGTCTTGCCATGTATAATTGAAAGCTCCAGACATCGTAAAAGCATAGAATTTAGCTCCATCATCAGTTGAAACAGTAACTCTTGTTGTTTGAAGCAATGGTATCCTATTTGGAGAAATAATAAGCTTAGTCAAGTTTTAAACTCCTTAACATTTCACTTTATTAATTTAACTTAACTAAACAATATAAAAATCTTTATATTTACTCTATTTATTATATTTAATTTTAGATGTTGAATTGAAAGGTAAAGTGATTGATAAAGCTCCTTGTCCTTATTGTGGAAAAATGTTTGATAATTTAGGAGCACATTTAGTTAAGCATGAACAAAAAAAGCCTACTACTTGGCATCAACTTGCCATCAACGATGAAGCCTATAATAAACTTAGCCAAACAAGAACAATGTTGGAATTATTATTTAAACAAAGACTTCCTTCTTACAGTGACGTAATCATTGTTCTTTCCGATTTCTTTATTGCTTCATATAATTTCAGTGGAATGTTAAAAAAGAATGTGGAAGAAATTGTTTCAAATTCAAAAAGTAATGAAGCTAAAAAATTGATTGACAACTGGCTTAAAGAACTTAAAGAACGATTTAGAATTGCAGAACCCGAAGTTTAACATTTCTAACACAAAAAATATAGATGTCTTAATTAAAAAGATGCTAATCTACCAAATCATTTAAATTTTCATCATCCCAACCTTAATATCCGAATTTACTTATTTAAATAAACACATAAATATTTTGAGGGTATTTCCCGCTTAAAGTGAATTTTGAGTATTTTCAAGTTTTTATTTTTCTTTCCACACCTTTAATTTTTCAGGTTTAATACAGCCTTTAATACCAAACCTACCGAAACAAGCTATCTCGGCAAACCAAGGTGGAGGATTACATTTTTCTTCTTCACTTAATATTCCTTCTTTGACAGCTTCATCTATCGCTTTAGCCACTTCAGAACCATAACAAGCTACAGTCCCTTTTTGTTCAGGTTTTTCCCTTACAAATTCACAAGCTTCCTTAAATAAATGCGTGTAATCTTCAGCCCAACTGTCTTCATCTTTCACGAAATTTTTAAAGTCTTCAGGTTCAAGTTTCACTTCAAAAACTACAGGTTCACCACCAACAGCTTTAACAGCATTATGAGCAGCAATATTACAAAAATAAGGTTTACCGTTAAACGTGCCTAAATAAACTGCATCAACATGTTGACTTTCAAGATGTTCCTTGTAAACGCTTGGTCTAACACCATTTGTTTTTCTAGGCAACAAACCATATTTTTCAATGCTACGTTGAAACTTAGAGCTTGTTCCGTGGCAATACCTTATTTTTGAAGCAACTTTCCTCCATTTTTCATCATTCAATTTTTTCAACCTATTAATATGCCTATTCCACCTTCTTTCTTTTCAACAATTAAAACCCATAAACCTAATTCAGGTAAATAAACAAGTTCATAAGGCTTTAAACCAACATACTCTAATAAACCTAACTTAAACTGTATTATCCTTTTATATTCATCAAATATATTTAAGGATTCACTAATGAATTTAGCTGGAACATACCTTAAATAATCACTTAACAACAATGATTCACTTACAGGTTTACCGAAACGTTTAGTTAAATAATCAAAAATAGAAAATGATTCAGTAAAGAATAAACCAGGCTTAGGAGCAACAACAATCTCTGAAAAAATAAAGGCATCCAAATATTGTCTTACAAATAAAGCTATTTTAGAATAAACATCTGAAACACTGAAAACTTCACTTTTGAAAATATTTGTTTGTTTCCTTAAATAATCTAAAAATGTAAAGCTTTCTGGTAAAGGTTTAGAAGGCATCTTGCTAACATAATCAATTAAGGAAGCAACTTCTGTTAATGGTGTCTTTATATAATCCTTACTTATAATGTCAGCCATCAATATTGAATCTTCTTTTGAAACTCCCACACTTTTAATTAATACTTCAACAAGACTTAGAAAATCAACATTGTATTTCCCCGCTTGCTTAATGATAACATCAATTAATGCTAAACTATCAGCATATTCCCTAACAAACTGAACAATTCTTGAATAAACATCAATCAAAGACATCGATTCATCCTTGAAAACATTAGGTTGTTTAATTAAATAGTCAAGAAAGGTAAAACTATCAGGTAAGAGTTTAGCAGGTTCTTTACTAATATAATCCAAAACTACTAACGAGTCGATAAACAAAGACTTGGTAATGTCCTTTTTAATAAAGTCAATTAAGTTATATTCATCAAATAAAACCCTAAGATAATTTACTAACCTATCGAAAACATCAGTTAACAAAAATAATTCTACGTTAGACTTACTTACACCTTTAACAATTTCATCAACAAACATTGTTTCCTCTAAATATGTTTTACTTAAATCTTTACTTAACACATCCAACAAGACAAATGAATCAAAAAGATATTTAACTCCTGGAGGATATGGAGGAACAACCTCTAAATAATCTGAAAGAATAAAAGATTCATCAAACGATGTAAATCTATTCAGCTGAAGCTCCAACGTGTCCGTAATTGTAATTGGCATTTTTCATCACTCAACCAAATACTTGCTTATACCCATTCTTCTAAAATCACTTACACTGCTTGCTTCAGCATATTTATTCCAAATTGTTTCTTCACTTCCCCAACTACCGTGGCTGGGTTCTGGATCAGTATATTTGCGGACAAATATCCAGTTTCTATACTCTGAGCCCCCACTCCAAGTTGAAATGGAAGCTTTTACTCCATCGGTGCTAGTAAAAACATTATGCGTCCAGGTTCCTACTAATGAACCGCTTTCATAGAATGACATAGTATCTGTTTTGACAATATGTTGAGCTCTAACATAACTTGATGGTGGAGTGCGAGAAAAACTTTGAAGGGTAGTTGCTGTTCCAGCAACCCGTTTTTGAGCGTAAAAAGTTATATTAGAATAACCACATCTAACCGCTGTTGAAAATCCACCATAACTAGCACCAACCTCAGTAGAATCCTCTGTCCCAGTTTTACCTAAAGCCCACCAAACTTCAACACCTGCAGCTTTATAGTAATACCCCTCAACAGAAACACCAGAACCAATAGTAATCGAAATTCTACTTCTAGCTGCTTTACCATAAGCACCCGCATTTGCTACAACTTTTAGTTCACCATTAGCTTCAGTAATTGTTCCAGTTCCAACGCTATCCCATTTAGTAGTATCAAAAACGTTGTCGTCAAAATCATCAAAGAAAAGAAAAGTGTTATTCCCATTGCTAGTCGTAGTGGCGTTTGGATTCCCATAGTAAATATAAATTGTTTGTGCAGTCGTGCTTAAGTCATCTGCAACTTCAACCCAAAAGATAGCTTGACTGCTTGCAGTATAACTTTCCATCCAATAATCCAAAAGTGTAGTTCCATCTGACTTTGTAAACCTTACGTCACCGAAGTCGGTTCTGGAATGACTATTAAGATAAACATCAGCACCACTATCAGTTCCTGAACCATAATGGGCAACGATTTTAACCTGATAGTTTGTCCCTGCACCACTAGCCGCATTGATTACATGGCTTTTCCTATACTGCCATGAACTACTAAACCAACCCAAACTTACCCCCTCGTTAATTCTTTTATTCTAAAAGCCGAATAATAATCTTTATCTATTAAAACATTACTTGCATGCTTACAAACACAAGAAGTATCTACCCAAATCTTTTCCCCTAACTCTTCTTTAACCCTAAGACAAAAATAAAAGTCCTCACTAACCCCATACTTATTATTAAAGCTAAACCAGGGCGGTTTTAAGGCTTGAAATATGTCCCTTCTAATAAGGCAAAAGCCCATGCCTACTCCATCAACAGGAATAAGTTTGTTGTCTTCCCAAGCTATGACAGGAGATAAACCTCCCATACTTACATTCCAAATACTCATCACAGGATAGAAAGGTGGAACTTTACGGAAATATAAACCGCTAACAATAGGCTTGTTCCATCTCCAAAGTTTTTTTAATCCATCTGGTGGAGGTATTGTATCACTATCCCAAAATAATAAGTGGCTTGAATCTGGATGTTGAACAAGAAACATTTTCACTAAGTCATTTCTTGCAGTATCAATGGGCACAGCATTAGTGGTTATTAAATAATGGTTTGGTTTTTCTAAATTCATATAGGAAGCTACAAAGTCTATTGGTGGATTACCATAAAGAGGAATAGCAATAGTTATTTTTTTGCTTACAATTTCTTTACCTTTAATTGATTCGTCAAAAGGTATTTTAGGCATTTAATTCACCTTCTGTAATATAAAATAATAAAATACAAAGCCAACATTCCATTCAGGTGGAGAATGAAAAAATAATTTAAGTTTTAACCCACTTTGCTTAAATAAATGCTTTAATGTTTTTTCTTTAAAGTAATGTAAATGGCCACTATGTTCAAAGGGACATAAAGATTTATCCCAAGCATATTCATCTGGAACTGTGCCTATAATTAACCCTTTAGGTTTTAACACTCTTTTAGCTTCTTTAAGTAATTTCTCTGGCTCTTTTACATGCTCCAATACTTCACCAAGAATAACAGAATCGAAAAATTCATTTGGAAAAGGCAAATAGCAACCATCAGCAACAATAAAGTTTCTTTTCTTGTAAACGTTTTTAATTTTATTAACTTCATTTTTTCTCCATACTTCAATGTCTGGAATTACTTTTGTCCCATCAGGCTTATAACCAGCTTTAGGTTGAAAAATATAACTTAAATCATCAACTTCAATAACGTTTCTCTTATCAAAGAATATTGGCTTATCACCTGAACCCACATCAAGTATTTTACCAAAAGCAAAATGTTTTAAGAAAGTAAATCTGTTCATTTCTTTTTCCCGAAAGATTTAACTTCAACTTTTGGTGGTTCAAATACATTATCACATTTTTGACAATGCAATTTACCATTTTTTAAATATCTAAATTTATCAAATCCACATTTAGGACAAACAACAAACTCTTGCAATTCATCTTTCTTTTCCAATATTTCTTCCCTCCTTAAAATTTCTTCAACAACTTTAATAACTTTATCAGCTTTATCAACTTCAGGTAATTTAAGCATTCCTCTTGTTCCTTTAACTTTACCTTTTTCATCCCTAAGCACTAAAGTTAAACCATCTTGAACTCCTATTTCTTCTTCACTCACCAAACATCACCATTTAAAACTTTATTAAAAAGTTCAATATAATCTTTAGTCATTCTTTCAGCTGACCAACGTTTTTCAGCATCTTTACGACAATCTTCAGGATTAATTTCATCAACTTTCTTCATAGCCTTCATAAATGCTTTTTCATCTTTAAATTTAACTAAAAAACCTGTTTCTCCATCCTTTATTATTTCGGGCATAGCTGCATAATTATAAGCAATAACAGGAGTTCCACAAGCTAAAGCTTCTATAACTGTTAAGCCAAAAGGTTCTTCCCAAGATAAAGGAAACAATAAGGCTTTAGCTTTACTTAACAATTCAACTTTTTGTTCATGGCTTACCTCGCCTAAATATTCCCATTTACTCAAGAACCAACATTCTCTTGCTACTTCAACCCAATAATCTGTTATTTGCTCTGAAGGCACATTACCCGTTATAACTTTAATTGGAACATTAAGTTTTTTACAAAACCTTATAGCGTCTAAAGTTCCTTTACCTGGTGTTGGTCTACCTATAAAAATGAAGTAATCCTCTTTATCTTTACAGTATTTAAACCTGCTTAAATCTATACCATTTCTAACATATTTAGCTTCTAAAGCATATTTACGTTTAATCCAATTTGCATGAAATTTACTTACACAAACAAGGTTAGGTTCTAAAGTTGGAAATAAAGGAATTGTTGGGCAATGAAGTGTAGATAATAAAGGTGGATTTCTTTTCTTCTTTTTCCCATAGTAATTATATATTAATTTGGCATGGCTATGGTCATGGATTAAATCAAATTGTTTAATGTAAGGCTTGATTATTTCATAGGCTTTAGCTTCATTCCACCTATCATAACGTAAATCAACAGTAGGTATATGTTTAATAGGCTTAGGTATTTGACTACCTATTGGACTTGCTATTGTAACTTTATAGCCTAACTTAACTAATTCTTTAGCTTCATCAAATAAAACTTGTTCTTGACCACCATAGCTTTTAGGAGGAACAGTTAAAGCTGAAGTTGAAATCAAAAGTATTTTCATACATTTAACTCACTCTAAACGTCCATGTAACCTGTAAAGTATCGTTTGCACCTTTATTAATAACAGCAAAGGTTTGTCTAGCTAACATTTTGCCTAAACCACCAGATAACTCAAATACTCCACTTTCAGTAATGGCTGCAGTTCCTTCACCAGCAGCAAATGTTGTTTGAATACTCCATGTTTGGCTACCACTTAAATGACTGTAAGCACCAGACCTTGAAAATACAAAGCCTGCTAAGGCTGTATCACTTGATGTTGGAGCTGTGGTTCCTGTGCCTATTGCTATATGATTTGCAGCAGCTAAGGAAGTTCCTGGATTACCAACTCTTTCCGCTACTAAATCATATCCACCAACACAGAAAATATTATCTTTCTCTCTTATCTCTTTAAGTCTTCCAAACTCATCAAACAAAAGTATTTGCATATGCCCTTTAATTTTGAAGGGAACTTCCCCAATTTTACTTCTTTTTCCTAAAGCATATTTAACCAATAATTTCACCTCTTAATATTTTATTTTTTAAACAACAAATATTTTAACTTATTGTTTTCGAGATGCTTATTATGTTGCCTTGACTATCATAAGTAAAAGTTAAAGTTGCCACCTTACCCGTTAAAGCATCAGTTATCTGCATTTGAGTTATTTTCCCCGAAGCATCTCTGGTTATTGAAGTATCTAAATCTTCCAAAGCAAAAGGCATAATTCTCACCCTTCTTTTAATATCCATTAAAATAGCCGTGTAATCCCCATCACCTATATCTGTTGGATTAGCAAAGTAAACTCCTGTTGCAGGAGCTTGTTCAACTGTAGGCAACCAATCTGTTCTACCTAAACCTTTAGCCATTTCTACTTTAGCTGATATTCTAGCTTCAATCATAGCGTCAACTTGTAAAGCTCCCATCTCTGTTTCATAACGGAAAGCATCAAAATTAAGTTCTTTGCCCTGTTCATTGTTTTGTATTTCAACAGTATGCATACCTTTAGGTAAATTATAAGCTAAAACAATCCAACTCCAATCTATTGTTTCACTATAAAGGTCTAAAGTAATCCAATCTCCACCATCAATTCTATACCTATGCATTGTGGAGCTACCAGGCGTTAAAAGAAACCTACCTAAAATTGCTGTTCCAATAAAACTAAAAATTATTTTATCGCCTAAAGTTGTTGTTCGCTTAAATCTTGCTCCCCAAGCTTCACGGCAATAAGGTCTAATATCTGTTGTTGCGTTTGAAGCATCAATTGTAGTCCATCCGCTGCCGCTAAAAGTAATTTCAGGACTTGAATCATCAACAGTTTGAATATTACGTGGAAAACTTTCCATTACAAAATCTTCAACCATAATAATTCGCCTCCTATAATAATTCTACATTTACAAAAGCTACAAGCCAATGTTTCCCATTAGGGTCTGTATCTTCATTAACCGCTTTAATTGTTATTACATCATTTTTTTGAAATTGTTTATCACAATATAAAGTTTTACTTTGGTTATGTAAAGCTATAAATTCTTCACTTCCCGTAGCATAAGTTATAATATTTAAAGTTTCATTCAAAGTTGCATAAACCTTCAACAAACTTTTAGTATAATAAAAAGTAAAATCAATACTTATTATTTTACCATCTCTTGGAGCCTTCCACGTTAAAGTTTCCGTTGAATTTGGGTCTATTTGTTTCAAAAACACTATAGTAATCGCCAAGGTTCATCTCTACTCTCAGCTCTTTCATAAACAACAACATGAATATTTCTGCCTTTACCATTAGGTTTAACAGAGCAAATATGTTTTTTACGCTTAAATATTTCTTTACCAAACAACCTAAAACTTAACAATTTATTGCAGTTAGGACATCTAATACTTCTACAATAACTTATTACAACATCAAAAGTTAAAGTATCACCGTTGGCAACAGGAATAGCACCAAAGGTTTTCCTATTAAACATGTTTCCGCCTGAAGAAGCGGTAAACAAACCAATTTCAGAAATGTTATAGCTTGCAGTAATGTTAAATTGACTTCTATAAGTAATCCTAAAATTCGTTAAATCACGACTTGGATAACCGCTTAGAAAACCAACCCTATAAACCTCAGACTGCAAAGCAGTATCATTTAAAGTTTCAGCAGTTGTTCCCGTTCCAATAGCCATATACGAAGGAATACCCATTGTTGTTGTATCGCCTGTAATCGCATAAATCTGCATTTTTTTACCTACATTAACAATCATTTAAATCACCTTAAATTGAACCTGATTTTTTAATAAATTGAAGAATTAATCTTGGCCTATATTGCGCATCAACATCAGTCCTTTCTCTTGAATAAGACCACCATTCATTGAATGCCGATTCAGTTTCATTATATGACTTATATATAAAACCATAGTTAGGATATGAATTGTTAAGCCAACCCTGAACAATATTTTTTACATCAAAAGTTATCCATGAACCTTGTGCTGGCCCATATTGAACATTTCCATCAATTGTAGTATAATCACCTCCATAATTATTCCAATATGCTGTTGCTGTTCTATGATACCATGTAGCGTCAGTTTCCGACCAATCACTTGTAAGTCTATAACAAGCCCATTGAATAGTTGTAGGAGAAGCCTCAGACCATGTTTGGTAATTATAAATTTTTAATTGTGCTGAAAATACAGTATAACCCATATATGGAGATAAATCAAATTTTAATATTGGTCGAAACCTATTATCTTTATTTCCCGTTACATCACTTACCTTAACTTTCAATACGTTTTCCGAATTTTTATTCACATTTTCTCCTTCAGCCAAATAAGTATCAGCTATTGGAAGAAGAGTTATTGGCGACCCCACCAATATATAGCTTCCACTATCTGTTATCGCTTGACTTTCAACTACAAAGTTTGGTTTCACTAAATCCTTTCTAATACTATCAGTTATCATTTGTCTTTCGACTATAAAATTTGGTTTAACCAAATCCTTTCTAATGCTATCCGTTATTGTTTGTGTCTCCACTACAAAGTTTGGTTTAACCAAATCCTTTCTAATGCTATCCGTTATATATTGGGTTTCAACAATTGGAGGTTGCCAATATGAAGGGAATATTCTATGCTCTATTGGTGGAAAAATGCGTCCCAAACTCATTCACCTTCCTTTTTCTTCTTAATTTGTTTTTTAACTTCCTCTTCTTTTGGTGGAGCAAATATTCTTGGCATCTTAAGGTTTAACCTCTATGTTTCCCCTGCCCAACAAAGCAAAAAATTCATCAACTAAATCAAGTTTAATATAATAGCCTTGACATAAAACTTCAAAATAACCTTTCTGGTCATCATCGTTTTTACCTTTAAAAATTATATCATCATAACTTACGTTCAGACCAATGTCAAATTCGCTTGGTTTATCTATTGTACCGTAAACTCTTGTTGAATTAGGCGCATCAACTAGTCTTGCTCCTTTATAAAAATAGTAATCACCTTTCCGTACAGGATTTAAACCTATTTTAGTTATAAAAGCTATATGTCCTGTAGGTAAACGGAAACTCCAAACAACATCTTGTTGTCCACTTTCAAGCCATTTACCTTGTCTAGGCTGTGGAAATTGTCTTATTTCATCTAAACTAAACTCTTTCTTTTCCAGTCCACCAAGCATAATCACTTTTTTGCTTTCTTCTGCAACAATTAAGTTAAAAGCAAGTTGATAAAGCAAGTTTTTATTCATTTCTTGTTTCCTCCAAACCAAACAACAAAAAAATTAAAGCTCCTATAAAACTTAAAGTAAACATTAAAATTCCTGCTTCACCTGAAGACATTTTATTGTTGCACCATCTTGTAATTTGTTGGAATACTCATTATAATATAGCCATCTTCAGTTTTCTTAATTATTAAACCTCCTGCTCCATCTCTTTGACTTAAAAAAAGCATTAAACCTAACAAACCTACAATTGCAATAATTGCAACAATAGCAACCATCGTTGTTTCATTAGTCATTATTCATCAACTTGCCAATATCCAAACAGGAATTTCTGTTGATGAACCTGTTGTTATCTCTAATTCAAAAATAGTAAGATGATGTTTGTTTGGTGTAATTTCTAATTCTTTGTTTGCTCCTGCATTGTCTAATTCTATAATGCCACCACCATTTAACCTAACGTTTATTGTTCCTGAAGTTAAAGGAATAATGTAAAGATAAGATGCTGGCCTTTTCAAAACTTTAAGAAATTGAATTTTAAATGGTTTACTTGAACTAACTTTAGGTTCACTTGCGTAATAATCCTTGAACATTTTAAGTCTCCACGTGCATTAAAAAGCCTTCAGCTGTTATTTCATCATAAACTCTTGGCTTAACTTTAGCTTCTTCCCATACATATTCTACACATTCAAGAACAATTCCTTGTGACACTGAAGAACTGCCAGCTGAATTATTTATTTCTACAGCTAAGTATTGGCTTGGGTCTGCACTAAACTTGTTTAAAGCTAATGGACTTGCACCAATATTTCCTTGTTGAATAAGTCCAGCAGGACATGTTTTACTACTGAAAGTGACATCAGCATATAAAGGTATTGGGTCTTTACCCCATTTCAAAGTAACTTCTGTTGGTGTAGTGAAAGCTACATATTTAATTTGAACTATTCGCCATGGTTTTGTAGATGTTGAACCGACATAACCTTTCAAAGTCATTGTTCCTGAAGTTGCCGAAAGATTACTGTCCGTATCTACAAATTGAATTGTTAAAGTGCTTCCTGGTGCAACTGAAACATCAACTATTTTCCTGAAAGGTCTTTTAGCTGTTATATAACCTATTTTATCACCGCTTTTAACGTAGAATCCAACTTCAAGTTCTTTTAAGTCTTGCCTTAAAATAACGTAAGGGAAGTTGTAGCTCATATTTATTTATTCACCTCCCCAATTCATATTTTTATTTTTAATCTCCTTCAAAAACTATTTTAACAGTTTGATTATCGCCTAAAACAGTCTTAAAGTTGAATGTAAATGAACCGTCAACACCTGTTGTTGTTTCACCTTCAACAACTGAATAATTAACTGTAGTCTTAAATAGTTTACCTACAAAACTTGAACTTCCAACCATATAACTCCATTTAATCTTTCTGTTGGGTATGCCTAATTCTGTTTCAGCATCATAAAGTTTACCTTTAACCGTGCATGTTTCACCAGCAACATATTGTTCTTTATCTGTACTCGCATCGATTACACTTGGATATTTAACTTCAGCAACAACTTTAATGCCTATTATCTTTTCTGAAGGCAAATACTTTCTTGGCGGTGTTGGAGGTTGAGGTGGAGCTTCACCAGGCCAAACCAAATGCAACTGTTCAACAACAGCAGCAATATTGTTAGCAACTGAAACATATTCTCCACCAGCAAAATTTAAACCAACAATATACCAATCATCGCCGACTTTAGTAAGCATTGGACTGCCTGAATCACCAGGCAAAATCAATTGAGGCGTAAGCACTTGCTGCTGGAAATAAGCTGAATAACCCCTAGTTATACAACCGTAACCAGTAACATTCAAACTTGCAGTTACACTAGTGATTTTTTTAGGTCCATTCCAACCGCTTGTTCTACCGCTAACATAAACATCCATACCAACCTTAGGTTCAAGCCAACCTTTAATTTTCAAAGGTTTATCATCTGGTCCCATAACATACCCTGGCATACAAATGTTTGGGTCTCTAATTTCAGCAATAGCTGCATCGCATAAAGCACCTGGAAGTCCACCACTTAAAGGAGCATAACTTAAAGCATAAGCTACAACATCATCAGGACATTTACCACCATCTATACCACCAGGTTGAGTGCAAGGGTCACCAACCTTTGTACATGGGTCCATAGGTGTATTGTTGAAAATAACATGATAATTGCTTAAAACAACAGGTTTACCTGTATCACCGTTAATCCAAACACAATTAATGCTTCCAGCACTTAATTTAGGTGTTGTATTGGTGTATTTAGGACATGTTGAACCAGCTAAACCAGCTGAACCCCAAGGACCAATAAAGCTTATTCCACCTATTATTGGCCTAACTCTTTGCCTATGAGCTTCAGCCCCCATCGGATACTCTATTTCTACAGGTTTTGCTTCCCTTAACGTGAAAGGGATTCCGCTTCTCAACAGTTCAGCATCACCTGAACATGGCATAATTGTAACTTTTCCAATTTCTATCACATCAGTTTTAATTCCATTAATTTCCTTCGGTAAAATTTCATTTGTTGCAAGCATTGTTTCAGGCACTTTCTTTTCAACGTAAATCACTAAAGCTTTCTCTTCTGTTTCTTGCCCACCGACACGTTTAGGCATAGGACTAGTGTCAAATCCAACAACATTCGGATACTTCTCCAAATACTTGCCTAAAACTTCTTGAAGCTTAGCTACTGCAATCTTAAATTTTTCTTCAAAAGAACTCATTTACCTTGCACCTTCACCTTAGCTTCATATATTTTGGTTGTTATTTCATTAACGAAAGCACTTGCACCAAGCAAAGTATTGACAAGGATAAGAATCCAACCAACAATACTAACCACAGCTTGAGAAACTGCATCAGGCATCAAAGGGGCAACTTGGTCTTTAAGGAATTGACCAATTGGAATACTTACTCCCGCTTCAGCCACTTTAACATAATTTCCATTAACCATTTCTCTTTAAACAACCTCCTTTTTTGTTTCTATTTTAAATTTAAAACGCCTTATATTTATAAAGCTTATTATTTAACCTTATTTAACCTTAAATAAACAAAATTGATGGCGTTCACTCATATCGTTGACATCCAATTCCCAAAGGGGCTCGAAGAACCCCATTATTATCTTCCAGACATTATGACCTTCGTCTGTATAGCCCCTTGAATAGACATATAACTCTCCGTTCTTTAAAAGGACTTCAGTAAGAACCTTAAGGATTGTTTGAAGCTCACGTAAAGGAATATGTTGGAAAACAAGAGTGGCAATAATGAGGTCGAAACGATATCTTTTTAAGTTTTCTATTGGCGGATTTATCCAAATGACTTTGTTCCAAACCTCAAAACCTAAAAACTCTTTTGCAAGAGCAATCATATTTGGAAAATCATAACCATAGACTTTAGCTTTAGAATTATTTAAAAGGTAAGGAATATTACGTCCTATTCCACAACCAAAATCTAAAATGTTAGTTTTGTTTTCGAGAGGAGGAGGTCGAAGTCGAGGAAAATCAGGAGTAAATGTTGGGTCTTTAGTGCATATTTTACGTTTGGCTTCTTCTACAGTTTGAATTTTATCCCAATCCCAACCCATCATACCATCCCTTTAACTTCAGCAATAACCTTCATTACATTTCAAAAGTTGTGTTAGCAACTCCAACAACACCAAATTTAATCCACTTTTAATCCTCCAAATACTTAATGAATTTTTGATAAACAAAATCACTGTGGTAATTCCACTTGATTTTTTCAATGTTGTTTTTCATTTTTTCATGAAGTTTATTATCAAAAAGTAAAACAGTGCAAGCGTCAATAAAATCATCAACGTCATAAACATGCATAAAAGCATTCATTAAGTGTTTAATTTCAAATTTTTCAATATGGTCGAAAGGAATAAGTAAACCTGTTTCTTTGTTCTTTACAATTTCATTAAAAGGTTTAGCGTCAACAGCTACAATCGGAACATTGAAACGATAAGCCTCAATTAAAGGCAAACAAAAACCTTCGCTGAAAGAAGAACAAGGATAAAGATAAGCGTTTTTATATAAAGTGTTCATTTTCTGTAAGCTTAATGTTCCTGCCATTTGAGTCCACCAAATACGTTTAATTTGTAAAATTTGCATGTATTTTTGTATGTTTATTCCACCGAAACCAATACCAGCTTGAGCATGAAGTATAAGAAATAAATCAGGAAATATTTTTTCAAGAACTTTATAAGCTACAAGAAGATTACTTAAGCCTTTTCTTGCATTGTTATCGCTTACATTCAGTAAAAGCCTGAAAGGTTTATCATTTAAAAAGTAATGTTTAAGTTTATTTTCAAATTCTTGATTTATACTTGAATCATTCATGTTAATAGCGTGCGGAATAACTTCTTCAACATTAATGTCCAATTCTTCTAGCCTTTCTTTAACAAATTCAGAAGGAACAATAACTTTAATGTTTTTTCTTTTAAAAACAAGTTTTTCAACATTACTTAAAATCGGTGTTCCTTCGCAAACACCATAAAAAATAATGTTTGTTGAATCATCAAAACGCCAAAAATAATCACAACATTGCTTTAAAACTGAACCTACAAAAACAACGTTTTTAATGTTTGTTTTAACATCCCACCAATGTAAAACACTATTTTGCACACTTTGTTGAACCAAAACTCTTCGTATTTCCTCTGCAATTTGATAGTATTGATAGCTTCGAAAATCCGTTAAAATAACAACTGCCTTTTTATTTTCTTCTTTCATGAACTAGAAATATAATAAAACCTATATATAAAACTTTATATTAAAAAGAAAAAAAGAAAGGAAGTTTAAAAAGGAAATTAAAAAGTTTATTTTTGTTTAGATTATTTAAGCTCTAATGTCTGTTTTTCCTTCAGGTAAAACCACATAGCCTACAAAGAAAGCATCAACGTTTGAAGTTGGCGTTGGGAACAAGAAACCTAAACTTAAGTCTTCGCCTTCTTTCCAAATTCCCCATTTTTCGAAACCTGCATCGACACCTCTTTTATCTTCAGCGAATTGTGCAATAGGTAACAGGTTAAGTTGAGCTAAAAATTCTCTTCCTTTCTTTATTTCAAGAACTCTAGCGTTTGTAGCATCGTTATTGTAGAAACCGCAGAAAACTAAAGCACAATTGTCATCAATAGTAAACATATCGCTTGGCTTCATCGTAACAGTTGTATAATTTAAATGTTCTGGTGAAATTTCATGAACCTCAATATTCATTCCTAATCTACTTGCAAAGGCTTGAGCAATTTGAAGAGCTATTTGATGAGCTTTAGCCCTTATAGCTTGCCCTTCAGGACTATCTGCACGAACAAACACCATTATTAAACACCCCCTGTGTAATCAACTACTTTTCCACCTAATGAAGGTGTTGGAGCAACCGTTGTCACTGGAGCTACTGAAATTGGTGCAGAAGCAAGCCTATATCTAACTCCTGCGGGTGGAGTTACAGTACCTCCTGTAGATATTAAACTTTCAGCCATTGCAACCATTGAATTGACTGTCAATTGGCCACCAGCAATTATTAAAGGTAAATCCCAAGTTGGACTTGTAGTGTAAGTTCCAGCTATAATACTTACAACACCAAGGCCAACTTTACCCCATTCAGCAACACTTTGATAAGCTGGTCGACCTCCATAACCAGCTTTAGCAGCTATATAATCAATCGCTTTAGCACCAATTATGGCGCCGAATTGAGCACCTAAAATACTAGCTATGGTTTTACCACTTTTAATAGCCATAATTTTTTCCCTCTTTTCCCCCTTTTTAAATTGTTTCTGCTTATTTTCACTTTCTATATTTTCTAAATTTAGGTTATTAACTTCAGCTTTATAAATCATATTATTTATTGTTTCTTGTTGCGAAGAAAAAACAGCTAATTCCTCATCGGTTATTAAACCTAACTTGTTAACTTGTTCAATTTTATCTTCTAATTCACCTAAAACTTCTTGTATAGCTTTCGCATTGCAAGCTTCATAATCGGGAGCAAAAATGCAAGATTCAAATTTTTTCCTTAATTTTCTAACTTCACCAGCTTTATCAGGATACTTCATAATTAAATGACTTTCAGCATGCTTTAATTCCCTTACAGCTTCCCTTAACTTTCTTAATTTTTCTTCTTTTGTTCTGTTTTGTAAACTTTCCATCAAATAAGTTTTAGCCATAAGCAAAGCTTCAATTGAACAACTTAAACAAGACATTTTATCTTCTTGCATTTTTACCCCCTTAAACCCCTATTAAGTAGTAAAGTATGCCTCACAAATATTTTTTATGTTTTCAACAAGCCATTGTTTAGCTTCATTATTGTTTTGCAAAACCAAATATAAATCTGGCCTTGCCGTTTTCAATTCATTTTCAATAAAATAGTTCAACCATTTTTCATTTAAATATTCCTTAACTTTTTCCATTCCCGGAAACAACATGAACAAACCTAAAAAATAAACTTTAAAATCACCATTAGCTTCAATAGCTTTAACTAAATCAAGCTTACTATTTATAGCCCGTTGTAAATCTTCAGCTGTGTAAGGCTCTAAAAGCTTAAGTATTATTGGTGTTGCCACTTCCTTTATTACTGCTTTTACTATTCTGTTGCTCAACTTTCTTAATCACCTCAACTTTAGGTTCTTCTTTAATTATTTCCTCTTTTTTCTTTTGTGTTCTTTTTCTTGTATATGTAGCTCCACATTGAAGACAATTAATTGTTTCAGGTAATTCCCTAGCATTAACAGGAATTAAGCTCCCACATTTTTCACATTTAAGCATAATCATATTTCCTTGTGTTGGAATTGAAGTTTGTTGCGGTATTGAAGGCATCACAGGCGGAGACCTTATACCCGCAACTTTAGCTTTACCAACTTTAGTTAATTCATTAAGTATTGGAATTGCTCTAGCCATAAACGGTGCAAGAAGTTTAGAAATAACTGTATCAATTTTTTGCCTTTGTAATCCTTGTTCCATTTTCCATTTTTCCATTTCAAACATTTTTTCAGTTTTCCATTTTTCAAAGTCAAGCAACAACTTTTTATGTTCTAAATCTTCTTTCCTTTCACTTCCACCGCCAAACAAAGCTTTTAAAGCTTCAACTTCATCTCTCTTTTGTGTAAGCTCTTCTAAAAAGCTTGGCCTATTTTGCAATCTTGCAATTTCTCTTTCCAATATTTCAAGCTTAGTTCTATAGTTTTCCTCCATTAAAGGTTTAACAAGCCTATCGAAAAGTTCAACTGCAGAACCTCCCCCTTCACTTTTCTTCATTTCACCTATAACTTTAATTAAATCAACAATATTTATTTGTGGATTGTTTCTTAACCTCTCTACTATTTCTATAACGTCTTTAGCTGTTAATTGTTGAGGATTATTTCTTGTCATTTGAGCCATCAAGATAGCATACATTGGATTGTTTGTTGCAACAGCATTTAAAGCAGCCAACGTTTCAGGACTAAGTTTTTTAATATATTCATCAACTTCTTCAGGTTTCATTCCTTGAGCTATTAAACTGCTAACTAAAGCTGTAGCTATATTTTGCGGATTACCTTGCGATTGTGAAACTTGAGTTTTAAAAGGTGGATTAAAGTCAGCTTCAAGTTCTTCAAGTTCCTTTTTCTTTCTAGCCAACAATTCTTTTAACTTCATTCTTTTGTATTCTCTTATTAATTCTTTTTCTTCTTCTTCCTGTAATTCATCGATGTTCATGCCTTTCTTTTCAGGGTAAATAAAACCTTCAACAATATCTACTAAAGTTTTTCTTTTACCGTTCATTCAACCCTCTCCTTGAAAAAACCTAACTTTAAACCCATCGTTCGCCTAAAATAATCAACAACACATTCAGTTATGAAATCCCCTAAATCACCTTCATAACCCATCTTTTTAGCTTCATCATAATAAAGCAACACTAAAGCATTAAGCCTCACTGGCCTAGAGACTGGAGTTAATTCTATTTCAGTTTCTGTAATTTTTATTTGTTGCTTTTGCGGTTGAATGAAAGTTGGTAAAGGTTTAGCTAAAAAGTTTGTTTCACTATGTATTTCACCATTATTACCCGTTCTAGGAGGAACAAAAATTGAAGAAACTTGTTTTTCTTCATGTTTTATACCATGTTTATAATATTCGTGAGCATGTAAAGCCCCCAAATGTTTAAATTGTTTACCACAAACCTTACAAGTAAAGACTTCGGAAACACTATTCAATCCTACAGATGGACTATTGACAGTGTTAACAGTGTCACTATTAACAGTGGAAGTATTCTCCACTTTATACTCTCCTCAATTAGTTGTTTCTTCGAATTAATAAAGAAGAAACAGTAATATATAAAGTTTTATAGTTTCTTAACGAAAGAAGCTTTCTTTAAATCGTTATAACATCGTGAATCAAGTCTTGGACAATTAGTGTCCTTCATGAAACAACATTCTCCGGGAGGCACTTCCCTAAACAAATCTCTTGAATCTATTTTGCAACGGCCAAAAAATTTACATTGCATTTCAGCAAACCAATGATGGTCAGGTAAACCTACAGCATGAAGCATTTCATGAGCTAAATATTTACCACATTCAGGTTCATAAATTGCACTTTCATCTAAACCTATAAACCATTGTCCATCTTTTTTATAATAAGCCCCTTTAAAAACAGAACGTTTATCAAATAAACCTATTTTTACACCTTGCTTATTGATTTCATCTTCCACTTTTTTACTGTCAATACCCAATGACTCAAGAACTTTTTTTGCATTAACTTTACACTTCTCAAATAATTCTTTTTCACTCAACTTCTTTCATCTCATTTCATCAAGAAGCCTATTAAATTTCTCTTTAGGAATTTCACGAAAACGAGCCTCAACACTTAAAATCCCATCTTCCATATTTACGTGAGGTCTACAAACTTGTAAGCCATCCTCACAACAATAATCTAAATAAAGCTCTTTAAATCTTTCGACTTTACTTCTAACAGTAGTTTCTATGTTTCCTTCCTTCTTATTTAAAAATACGCTTGAAAGATAATAAGTAGCTGGATATTCAACTTTCACTTTTGGATGTTTAAAGTCTATAATACATTTTTCTTCGTCTTCAGTTATATTTACAACTTGAAAACCATTCTTTTGAATTATTTCTTGTAATTGTTTACATGTTAATTTTTCGCTCAATTTAAATCACTTTAAGGACAATAAGGTTTTAAAACTGAAGTTCTACAAACAGCATAAGGGTTAACACAACCTTTTCTTCTATATTTTATGTCTTCAGGTTTACAACTCCTTCTTTTATTTGCTTCTTCAACCTTTTTAATGCACCTATCAAATTTAGCTAATATGGACTTAGGTAATTTCGCTTCACATTCGCTTAAAGCTATTTTCTTGCCTGAAGGTAAAGTAACAACAACCATTAAAATTCACTTCTTTTCTCTTTTCAACTTGGCTTTATGAATACATTCCAAATGAAAATTAGTATAGGCATCTTTTGAAAAAGTAAGCATTGAACCAAGTCTATTGCAACTTTCTATTTTCCCTTTTTTACATTCTTCAATAACATCTTTATAATCAGCTAATGATTTTTCTATTTTATCAAGAAGTAAAATGCAATCTTTAGAAAATGACATTTTTATCTTTCCTTCATCCTCTTTTCTAAAGTAGTTACTTCACCCTTTATCTTCCAATCTCTAAAATATGATAATTCCTTTTCTATTTTTGAAATATCATCACAACGGATACCTTTTCTATCAATCACATAAGCAATAGTTTCCCAATTTCTATCAAATTCATTTCTTTCTTCATTTGTAAGTGAACTTAAAAGACCTGAAGCCTCAAGCAAAAAGTCTTGCACTCTTGGAAGACCTACAGAACAACCAAAAGATTTCAACTGTTGAACAGCTGAACTTATTTTACTCATTACTTGCTCAAATATTTCTTCTTTTCTCTTAGGCATTAATTTCACCTCCTTAATCCCTTCGACACACTTCAAGTTTAAATCTTGTTAAAAATTCAAGTTCTAAACTTAAATCTCTTAAAGCTTCAACATCTTCTTTATCTAAAGCATCTCTCAACTCCATATAATAACTTGTTTGTAAAGCATCCATTTTTTCACATAATTCTCTTCTTGTTTCAACTTTTTCAATCAAATCTGAAAGCTTCTTAACTACTCTTACAGGTGCAGCTTCTGGAGCCATTTTAATTCATCCTCTTCTTTCCTTTCCCTCACCTTTTTACCTTTTTTAAATAAAACGTTATAATCATAAGGAATAATATTATCAACTAAATCATGCAATTCCCCTGCAAGAAAAGAGCCTAAAGGGTCTTTTGTTGTTAAAGCTATTAAAACATTTGAAAGTGTATCATGCCCTAATTTTCTATGTTGTTTACCTAAAATAGGAGCAAACAAATCTTTCATTAAATGTACATAATTGTATTCATCACCAAGAAACAATTTAGTTATAAACCTGTGTGTTGCTCTATCAGGCATTTTTATTTCCTCCTTGCAGGCTTATATTTATCTTTACCATACCACCATGTTTCAAAGCCAACTTTACAAGCTGGAATTCTATCACCATATCTTTTGCAGACTGCATTGTAAACTTTTTTACCTTCTGTTTTTGTTCCATAAGTTTTAATTCTAACTAAAGCGTTAACCGCATGTGCAGGGTCATGAATAGGATAAGCTCTTCTTTCAGGAAAAACAAAATCTGAAGGTTTTAATTTTGCTCTTTCTTCAGCTGTTAAAGCCATTAACTTTACCTCCTTTAATCTAAAAAATAAAAAAGAGGGAGGTTTAATTTATTTTTATTGTTTTTATCTAGCTGGAGCGTATTTAGCACATCTTCTTACGGGTTTGCCTAAAGCTGGAGAATGAACAGTTTTCCAGCTTACACAAGTTCTAATTCTTCCCATTCTTTTTTTCACCTCCTTTATTTTTTATTAAATTAACTAAATCTGGAATTTCAATTTCTTTATCGTTTAATTTAACTGTTGGAACATATTGAATGTCTTTGCATTTCTCTCCACATTCATCAACATCGATAATTTCATAATCTTTAATGCCGTGTGATTCGAGAAAATGAATAAGTTTAGGCACTATATACTTGCATGCACTGCACCAATCAGCTTTGTAGATCACTATTTTTAGCGGTTTATGTTGCTTTAAAGCCATCTCCATCTCTTGCATCTTCTTACAGGTTTACCTAAAGCTGGAGAATGAACAGTTTGAAACTCAACACATTGTTTCCTTCTTCTTCTCATATCTCCAACAACCATATTTTACACCTCCATTTTAGCATTTACCAACAAACCTTACGCCTTTCCCTGGAACATAGCAATATTTCATGCCTAATTTCGTGCATCTACATTCTCCTGGCTTCATTTACTTTTTTCCTCCCTTTTTCAATTTTTTATTTAATTTTTATTCGATAAACTATTAAAAACAAAATTCAAATATAAATCTTTATATAAAAGATAAAAGAATTTATATGTTGATAAAGAATGTTGAAGTCAATGGATAAAAACAAGAAAACAATTGTTGTTTACAACGTTAATGAAGATATTTGGCTTTTGTTTAAAAGTTATGTTGTTAGAAGAAAGTTAACTATGGCTGAAGCACTTGAAGAAGCTATTAAATGTTGGATTAAACATATAGAACAAAAACAAGTTAACAATGGAAAAAACAAGTTGCCAGAAAAAGAACCACCTATATTTTAAGTTTGTTAAAAAACCTAAAATACCTTAAAATTGGTTATTCCGAAAAATACACTTGAAAAGTTTAAATGTTTATTTAAATAACTTAACTTGATATTTTCTTTGCAACAACGAATCATTTATTTGTTTGTTTAAAATTACAACTTTAACAGTTAAACCCCTACCCTTTTTGTTAAAAGTTTTTAACGTTAATAGCTTTACCCTGAAAAAACTTCCACTAAACCATAACTTGTTGTTGCTTTTTCTTTTCTTTTAGAAAGCAAATATGAAACAAGAGCTATTCCAGCTAAACCACCAACAATAAACCCTAAAACTTCACCAGCATATTTACCTATTTTACTGCCTATATAACCTACAACTGTAAATCCTGCTGTATAAGCTAAAAGTTCAAGAAAAGCTTCTCCATCACTCATTTTATTTCGCCTTAAAAATAATATTTAAAAAACTGTTTAATAAACCTAATTATTTATTCCACTTCAACGTAAACTTCTTTAGGTAAGTCTTCAACAATTAAAGTTAACTTTTCAAGTAAAAAGAATTTATTTAAACCTTTAACCTTCAACTTTTCTTCCCCCGTTTTAAATATTTTAACTTTAAGTTGTGGACATTCCCAACCTTCAACTTCATAATCAAACCATTTACAAATCTTTATTTGAAAATCTCTGTTTTCAACAAGTCCAATTGAATTTAAAAATCTCTTGCATCTTTCTAATCCTTCCTTCATTTCTTCAATTGATAAAGCTTTAATTTCTTCGGCAATTTTCCTTGCTAATTTGTTTATTTTCCTTAACCTTATTTTCTCCTTTATTTTTGAAAACATTTTAAATCATCTTGTATTCTTCTTCATAAACAAAAGGCTTTACATAAATGATTTTGCAATAGCTTCTTGTGCCTGCTGTATCTTCTGAAAACATAAAAATTATATCGGTAGAAGTTGAATTAACAATTTGATATGCTGAAGTTAAACCTGCTGTTGTATTCATTTTAAATATTTTCATTTAACTTTACCACCATTTGTAATAATATAGGTAAGGATACGGGTAAGGCAAATAAACTATTCTTGTTGGATAAGGCTGTTGAGGAACAGGAATTGGTTGAGGCTGTTGTATAGGCACAGGAACAGGCTGAACAAGTTGAGTGACTATTTGAGGTTTTTCAGTTGCTTTACCTACTCCCCAACCTATTACACCACTTAAAGTTGAAGTGTAAGCCAACAAAGCTATTAAAGCTAAATCATCAATTATAAAAACCAAATTTTTTCACCTCCTATCTATTAATTCGTAGAATTTCTTTCTTGCCTCAATAACTAATCTTTCATTTTCATCTCTAAGTTCCTCAATCGCCTCAATAAGGACTTGTGGACCGTAATGCTGTTTTAACTCTTTTAACAATCTCTCAGCCTCTGCAATATGTATTGGATTTCTATCATCAAAGTCTTTATGATTTTCATAAAAGTTAAGTAATATTTTCTTAACTATCTCTTTACTCAACCTTTTTCACCTCTTTTAACTTTAAATATCTCTTGCAGAAAGGACAACATTTAGGTTGCTCCTTTCTTGGTTTCCATTTGTACCCACAAAAAGAGCATATTATTTCCTTCATATACCTTCACCTGATAATAATATTAATAATACTAATATTTAAACTTAATCGAAACCATGCCTTTCACTTTCTCACCAATCTTTTAAAGTAAACTTTACATTCTCCACCTTTTTCCTTGCCTTTAATAATAAAATATGGAAGTCTGTTTGAATATCTGACTTTAACGATGAAGTGTTGTTTTGGAAAACTTAAAATAACTCTTTTCTTGTAGAAAACATCAATTGTTTCATCATCGTTAATTCGCAGAACAAACCTTAAATCTTTAAGTTTCACTTTTTCTTTTCCTCCAAGCCTTAATCAAAACTTCTTTACCTTCTTTATCATAAACAATCATTATTTCCTTGTATTTTTCAGCTAAACCACGAACAACCCTTACAATTTCAAAAGGTTCATTAACAACAACAATTGTTTTCATTATTTAAACCTCCTTCAACCTTTCCAAAATTAAATTTTGTAATTGAAAAACATCCAATTTAGTTTTAAGCATTTCATTAGCTTCTTTTCGCAATTCAAAAATTTCAAGAAACTTAGCTCTCAGTTTTTTGTTCATTTTCATTAAAAGTTTATTGTTTTTTCTTCTACCTGTCAATTCGACACCTTGAGCTATAAGATAATCGGCATACAACATAGCAAAACTTTTATCCACATCTAACAACCACAACAATTTGTTAAAAGATTGATAACCTCTTTTTGAAATGCCTAAATTTTCTTCTAATTTATAACTCATTTTGTTTCACCCCCAATTCAAAAAATATTAAACCTAAAACAAGCATGAAAATATAGAAAGAAAGTAGTATAGGTGCTATAATTCCATGCAATATTTTAGTAGCTAAAAACATCAAATAAAAAATAACAATATAATAAATTAAAACAGCAAACAAAACAACTTTATTCATTTTATTCTATACCCGCCTTCCTTGCTTTATACATAGTTATTCTTTCAGAAGCAATTTTAATAGCATGTTCTTTACTTTTCGCAAGACAATACACTATGTAAAATTTTTCACCATCATAATCAGTTTCCGTAACAAAAGGTTCTTTTCTCCATTCATACTTAGCATAATCAATTTTATCCACTATTGCTTCACCATTTTCTTTCATTCTAACTTCCCAAGCATCATAACCCTTTTGTATTTCTTCAACCCAAGCATCAACTCCCCATTCTTCCACGTCTGCAGGGTCCCATTCACTATTTATTTTTTTAGCATATTTTTCAGCTATTTCTTTATTAGAAAAAACAGCTACTATATGATAATCAGAATAGCAACCTTGAGTAACAATATAAACTTTCTTCAATTTTGGTAGAACTGCAGTATAATCAAATTCTAATTTTTCTTCACTCACCTTATTCATCACCTTATTCAACAATCTTTACACTTTAAAGGTGGTATTTCCCACATTATTTGATAAGGTGGTTTAGATATAATATGTGAAATAAACTCTCCATAAACAAGCCAAGTTCTCTTGCATTTTTCACATTGAAAAAGTGAAGTTCTATTGATAGTATAAATAAGCTTCATTTTACCACCGCAATCACAAATAAAATCTTGATAACTCATTTTTCTCACCAATATTTTGTAGGTAAAGCTTTTATTTCCTCATATATTTTCTCCAACAAACTTTTTATTTCAGCAAGCTGCTTTGAAATTTCCTCTAAAGCTTTTAAAATTGTTTTTTCCTGTGATTCTTCACGATGCTCCACTCTCAAAATATGCAGTATTTTATTGAAAGGTGCAGCGAGATTTATGAAGTCTCTTAATGTTTTTTCATCTAAAACCTCAAATTTCTCCTCTATTATTTGTTCAGCCAACTTTCTTGTTTCATTTAAAACATAATTAAAGTCTCTATAAACTTGTCCAGCAAATTGTATTGGCTGGCAAGGACAATAATCTTCTTCGTGAGCACAATTAAATCCAAACCACCAATAATTTCCTTCGCCTTCTATTTCACCAGAAAAAGATAAACCACCGTGAACATCAATTCCACGTATAGCTT
>Ga0078972_1004142_pt1 | contig 40973 bp, 32 predicted proteins | sample YelNatPaOPGAMG01_FD_67568 | JGI IMG/M metagenome (GOLD analysis project Ga0078972, IMG submission 67568) | Hot spring thermophilic microbial communities from Obsidian Pool, Yellowstone National Park, USA - OP-RAMG-01 (SPADES assembly) (version 2) | ecosystem: Environmental > Aquatic > Thermal...
TCTTTAAATAAACCCTTAAAGTCTTCTTTTTGGAATGGTAAAAGCTTGTCTAGGGCTTTTCTTCGTTCTTCTTCTGTTTCAGCAACAATCATTTCCTGCATAAGAGGTAAACGTTCTTCAGCAAAAAACATATGTTCTGTTCGGCAAAGGCCAATTCCCTCAGCGCCAAATTTACGCGCTACTTTCGCGTCGCGAGGAATATCGGCATTGGCACGAACTCCTAGTTTTCTTATCTCGTCCGCCCAAGACATAAATTCTCCAAATTCTCCAGTCAATTCCGGCTCGACCGTGGGAACTTTACCTAAAATTACTTCTCCTGTATTCCCATTAATAGAAATCCACTCCCCTTCGTTAACAATAACTCCATTAACAGTAAACCTTTTGTGTTCCTCGTCAACTTTAATTGCTTCACAGCCGACTACCGCACACTTTCCCATTCCCCGGGCCACCACTGCCGCATGACTGGTCATTCCTCCCCTGGCAGTCAAAACACCCTGTGCCATATTCATCCCGGCAATATCATCCGGGCAGGTTTCCGTTCTGACTAAAATCACTTTTTCTGTATCTCCCTGTGTTACGGCATCCTCAGAGCTAAAAACAACTTTTCCAACAGCAGCTCCTGGTGAGGCAGGCAGACCTTTAGCGAGAACCTCATATTTTACCTTCGGATCAAAAATTGGGTGAAGCAATTGATTTAGAGCTTCTGGATCCACCCTCATTAGCGCCTCTTCTTTAGTTATCAATTTTTCCTTAACCATATCGACTGCAATTTTCACTGCTGCATGAGCTGTTCTTTTGCCGTTTCTGGTCTGCAACATATAAAGTTTGCCTTTTTCAATCGTGAATTCAAAATCCTGAACATCTTTATAATGTGTTTCCAGACGTGTAGTAATCTCTTTTAATTGTTTGTAAACTGCCGGCATTTCTTTTTCCAGCTCTTTTATCTCTTTTGGCGTCCGAATACCCGCAACCACATCCTCTCCTTGGGCATTAGTTAAATATTCCCCATAAAAAACTTTCTCACCAGTAGCCGGATTGCGGGTAAAACCAACTCCAGTAGCAGAATCCTCTCCCAGATTTCCAAAAACCATTGTTTGAATATTAACAGCTGTCCCCAAATCATCCGGGATTTTATTTAATTTACGGTAAGTAACCGCCCGGGGGTTGTTCCAGCTTTTAAAAACTGCGTCTCTGGCCATATCCAGCTGCACTTTGGGATCCTGGGGAAAATCTTCTCCTATTTTTTCTTTGACTAATTTTTTATACTCGGCAATTACTTCCTGCCAATCTTCAGCAGTCAACTCGGTATCTTGTTTTTTGCCTAATTGCTCCTTTTTGGCAGTAATAATCTTTTCAAATTCACTTTTTTCAATCCCTAAAACTACGTCGCCAAACATTTGCATAAAACGGCGGTAAGCATCATAAGCAAATCTGGGATTGCTGGTAATCTTAGCTAATCCTTCAACCACCTCGTCATTCAAACCAAGATTCAAAACTGTGTCCATCATTCCCGGCATAGAAAATTTAGCTCCACTGCGAACAGAAACCAGTAAAGGATTTTGTGGGTCGCCAAAAGTTTTCCCGGTAACTTTTTCTAAACGAGTAATCGCCTCTTTATATTGGTCTTTTAGTTCAGGAGGTAATTGATGGTTGTGACTATAAAAATAGCGGCAAACTTCAGTAGTAATAGTAAAACCAGGAGGAACAGGAATACCCGCATTGGTCATTTCCGCCAAACCCGCGCCCTTGCCCCCAAGCAAATCTTTCATTTGTCCATTACCTTCAGCTTTTCCTTCAGCAAAAAAATAAACGTATTTTGGTTGATTTGCCATAGAAAATCCTTTCTTGGTTTACCCGACTTAAATTAAAAAAAGGGAAACCTACTTACATCTCAAAGTGAACTTCATTTTACCAGCTTTCCCCCTAATTTGACAACCCCTTTTTTTCTAAGATTCAAAAGCCATTTTGTGACCTATTTTTAGGTTCCCGTGATAATGCTTTCCTCTACTACGATTAACTCTCGGCCCAAAAAGGGCTTTTCTTTCGACTCGCAGAAAAGTCCGATGGACATCGGACAGAATGCGACAAACCTGGCAAACCCTGCCCTTCCCTACCTTTTTGGCAAGTAGGCAGAACAGGAAGGCTTATTATCAAAGGGCCTCATTTTAGCCTCAAATCACCAAGATTGCTTGTCTTTCCTTAAATATCAGAAAAACCTCTAAGGGCTTGACTTTTGACCTTTTTTGCGATAGAATCCAACAAATTCCCGATCCTTATGGTAGGGAATTTTTTGTGGGCTAAATCAACCCGCATTATGAAACAACTAATCAAAAGGCAGCTCAAAAATATTCAAAAACAGATTCAAAAGAAATTCGTAAGCCTTCTCGAAAAAATTTCAAAATCTTTTATTAAACCCTTAAGCCGGATCGGTATTCATTTTTTTGAGCATAAAAAAATTAAACAAATTGTAGGGGGAGCAATGGTAGTTCTAGTAATTCTCAGCGCCATTTTACCTCCTTCGCTTGCAAGTGCTAAAACAGCAACTTATAACAGTGTTTCCCAAAATGAAGCAGAAATTCAACTGGTTGAAACCGAAAAATCCCTTCGCCTACCAGTTGAAAATTTTGTGATTACTCAAAATTTTAGTTTTTTTCATCCAGGCATTGATTTAGCAGCAATTAAAGGTTCACCGGTTTACCCAATTGCTGACGGAGTAGTTGCTTATACCAACCACAGTCAATTTGGATATGGAAACGAAATCATTATTAATCATGGAAGCGGGCTTAAGTCCTTATATGCTCATCTTTCTAAAATTGAGGTTAAAGAAGGAGAAAAAGTTACTAAAGATTCTCTTCTTGGATTAGTGGGCTCTACTGGCTGGTCAACCGGTCCCCATCTTCATTTGCAAATCTGGGAAGAAGACCGCTGGGTAAATCCCCGCACTTTTTTCGAAGGCTATTTTGGCCAAAAGTTAGCCAGCACGAGATAATGGTTGAGGGTGAGGGTGGGAAGCGAGAAATGAGTCGAGAAATGAGGATAAAAAGTGAGTAACCTTTGTAACTCACCCCACTTCCCGTCCCCGACACACTTCCCATATCTCATCCTCACCTTAATAATCCAGTCGCTTCTTAAAAAACTCCAGATCTCTCTGCCTTAAGAGATCCCCGGTGTTTTTATATCGGTTAAAATTGTGATTTTCTCTTGGATAAAGGTAAAGGCTCACTTCATTCCCTTGATCCTGCAGTCTTTTTACTAAATCTTTAGTCCAGTCAACCTTAATCATTTCATCTGTTGTTGCTTGGTGAATAATAAAAGGAGCTTTTATCTTATCCAAATACTCTCTGATCGAATATTTTTTGGGGTCATTATCTTTCAAAAACTCTTCAATTTTTTCTTTAACAACATTGCCAACCTCTTCTTGTGTTCCTAAATAAGTTAAAACGCTTTCAGGAAAGCCCAAAGAAACCGGCGCCCACAAGCTAGTTGGATACGGCTTACCAGTTATTTCTAAAACCGACAAAGCGATCTGACCACCATTTGAGTGGCCCCAGAAGCCGATTCGGTTGCTATCGGCAGACGGCAAACTGCTTACAGCTGCAAGTAAATTCAAAACTTCTACTGGCCGATAAAAACGGGCCAGTAGTATATCTTCATCTTCCCAATCAGAATAACCATACCCTAAAAAATCCGGAGCCAAAGTCAAAAAACCGTTTTCTGCTAGAAAATTAGCGCTCTTTTCTGTTCCCAAACCAATATGGTAATATTTTCTATCTGCATACCCACGGAGCAGAATGATTACTGGGAACTTCCCTTGCCCAACGGGGATATTCGCCATTCCAGAGATAGTTTTACCGTCGCTTTGATACTTGAAGACATAGGTAGTAAAGTTCTTTTCTTTTTTAGTAACTGTTGTTAAATTAATTTTTGCCGGAGCAAATTTCCTTTCTGAAAGAGCCTCAAAAGTATAAGCAGAATATTTACTTTCTTGCTTTTTAACTGTCGGCGCCAAAGGCGAAACCATTTTTGTGGTCTTCTCAGAATTTAGAACCAACCAAATCACCATCAACAAAATTCCTCCTAAACATCCGACTAAAAGCAAACGTTTCATGAAGAAATTTTATCAAAAACAATCTGACGGTAAAAGCAGACTTTAATTCGTACTAGTTTTTCTTCTTTTTTTGAAGTACCAAACAAGCAAGGCTATAGGAACAATTATCGCTCCGTAAACCCCTAACCAAATTGCCATCTTAGCCAGCCATCTTAAAGTCTCTACCAATGATCTAACCGCTTGCTTAAAAATTACTGCTGGTCGGAAAGCACTGCTTGGCGCGTAAGGCAAAGAAAACTCATCAGTTGAAAGACTAAGGGAAATTTTTGCCAACTCAGCAGTTTTCTCCAAATATTCCTGCCTGCCCTTAAGAGAATCTATCTGATCCTGAAGATTAATGAGCTCCCTTTGGACTTCCAAAATATCCTGAACTTTAGTGGCCTGATTCATTATTTCTTGAAACTTATCCTTTGTTCTATTAAGAGTTTCTAATCTAGCCGCGATATCGGTGTATTCATCAGTGACATCTGTTCCTAATAAATTTTCCGAGGAAACCTTGATTGCCAAAGAGCGAAAGTATTCAATGGCCGGCTTCAAATCTTTGGCAGGAATTCTTAAAACCACGTAAGCGTAAGGAGCTTCCTCGGGCTGGCTTAAGGAAGAAGAAACCATATACCCGCCATTACTTTTGGCATATTCTATTGCCTTGTTCACTGAATCACGGACATCTTTGACTACCAAGGAAAGATTTGACTCCTGAACCACCAGGCGGTTTGTCTGCGTTGTAGGAGGAGAGCTTCTTAAAGGAAGCAAATCATTTCCCGAGGGAGCTGATTTAAAAGCACCTGACTCCTCACCTACTCCAGTACTTAACATTGCTGGTTGGGATAAAGGTTTAACTCCTGAAGATTGCTTGAAAATCAAATAAATAATTACCAGAAGCAAAATTAAAACTAACTTATGACTTTTTATCCAGGCAATCATAGATAAATGTTAACCTTTTTAAAAACAATTTGTCAACAAAACCAAAATCGCGCGGGTTTCTTTTGCTGTCATCCCGACCAAGTTAGGCTTTACCTGACGCATGGAGGGATCCCTTTCCCCTATGAAAATTGCAAAGAGAAGAAAGAAAGCAAGCTTTCCATAACCCAATTAGTAAGACTTGGTGTTAAAGGCAGTCCTAAAGATCTCTTCGCCAATTTTGATAAATACTTAGCAGAATGCATTGGTAACAAAAATACAAACAACAAACAGATAGGTTTTCAGTTCTGATAAAAATTACAAGAAAAATGGCTTCAAAACTTTTTCCTAAATTTATTGTTTGTTAAGAGCGGCATACTTAATTGCCTGGTCGATAACCGTTATATCCTTTACTTTACAATTATTAACTTGCTCTTTAATTTCTTCTATTTCTTCAACAGATTCCACTATGAAATCAGAAAAAGCCAATATAAAAGGATGTATCCAGTCTTCAATAAGCTCTCCATGAAAAATTACATTCGATCTTCTGTGGTGTGTATTTTTGGGAATAATGGTTACAACTGGTTTCTTAAAATATTTTGCTACAACCATTTCCATGGCTGTGCCGGCACCAATCTTTTCTTGTGCGTTTATTACAACTAATGAGGCTTTTTTTATATATCCGAAATCAGTTCCAACCACCAAAAGAGGATCTCTTTCATCTAAATTCTTATCATAAGGATCAATAATTTGAGCATCTTTAAAAATTTTCGTCAACGCCTCTCCCCATTTTATTCTCCAGTTAACAAACGCCTCTTGATCTTTATCTCCCTTTGGGACGCTACCGGCTAAATAAATTTCTCTCATTGCAATAAATAATTATACCAAAATCGCTCCGGTTTCCCGGAGCGAATTTTATACATAATACTTGATACTAAATACTTAATACTTTGTTAGTAGTCCATTCCCCCCATACCTCCTGGCGGTGTTGCAGGTAAACTCTCTTTCTTCTCCGGAGCGTCAGCAATTAGGCACTCGGTAGAAAGCACCATGGATGCTACCGAGGCCGCATTGCGCAAGGCCTCAATTACTACTTTGGCCGGATCAACAATTCCTGCTTTAACCATATCCACCGGCTTGGCGGTCGCGGTTGATTCTAAAGTGTTGATATCAAAACCCATTCCTTGACCAGCAACTTCACGCGCCTTAGCAATCAGTTCCCCTGGATCAAAGCCTGAATTAGAAATCAAGGTTTGAAACGGCACTTCCAAGGATTCTTTAACAATTTCGTATCCAACAATTTCATCCTTGGCAAGGCCATTTTTCTCCAGTTTTTTGACATCCATGCTTTGAGAGACATCAAGCAAGGTAGTTTCTCCTCCAGGAACAATGCCGCTCTCCATCGCCGCTTTTGTTGCCTCAACTGCGTCTTTGACCCTTTCGAGCTTTTCTTTCATCTCCACTTCAGTGGCTGCCCCAACATTAATTTGGACTACTCCACCTGCCAGTTTAGCCAGTCTCTCTTGCAATTTTTCCTTGTCAAAATCGCTGGTTGAGATTTTAATCTCATTCTTAATTTGCTCGATCCGCGCTTGAATTTTCTTGGGGTCACCTTTTCCCCCAATGATGCGGCAGTTCTCTTTGTCCGCCCAAACCTTGTCGGCCCGACCACAATCGTCCGCCGTCACTGAATCAAGCTTGCGACCAGTATCTTCAGAAATAAACGTGCCACCGGTCAAGATCGCAATATCCTCGAGCATTGCCTTTCTGCGATCACCAAAACCCGGAGCTTTCACTGCCAAAGCATTGAAAGTCCCACGCAGTCGGTTAACCACCAAGGTGGCCAAGGCTTCGCCCTCAATCTCGTCCGCAATAATAACAAAATCTTTGGTAACCTTCACGATATTTTCCAAGAATGGCAAAATATCAGAAACAGCAGAAATCTTTTTGTCAGTGATTAAAATGTAGGGATTCTCGACTTCTGCTTCCATTCTCTCAGGAATAGTCACAAAATATGGTGAAGCATAACCTTTATCAAATTCCATTCCTTCTTTAAACTCTTTTTCCAGCTGTAGGCCTTTCCCTTCTTCAACAGTGACCACTCCATCTTTCCCAACTTTTTCCAGAGCTTCAGCAATCATATTACCAATGACTGGATCAGCGGCAGAAATAGTGGCTACCTGAGCAATTTCTGTTTTATCTTTAATCGGTTTCGCTCTTTTCTCTATTTCTGCTACCGCCTCGACCACCGCTCGGTCAATTCCCCTTTTCAAAATCATCGGATTTGCCCCGGCAGTAATGTTTTTCATTCCTCGGGAAGCAATTGCATAAGCTAAAACAGTCGAGGTAGTTGTGCCGTCACCGGCATTGTCATTGGTCTTGGAAGCCGCTTCTTTAATCAAAGAAGCTCCCATATTTTGAAAAGGATCCTCCAACTCAATTTCTTTAGCCACAGTAACACCATCATGAACAACGCTGGGCGCTCCCCATTTCTTATCCAAGGCAACATTTCTTCCTTTCGGACCCAGAGTTGTCGCCACGGCTTCATTGACTTGCCGCATTCCTTCTAAAAGCTGTGTGCGGGCTTCTTCTTTATATTTCAAAATCTTTGCCATAGACCCTCCTTTGTTTTACTCTTCAATTGCTAAAATATCTTTAAATTCAACAAATAAATATTCTTTGTCATCAACTTTATATTCATTGCCGCCCCATTTTTTATAAACAACCATATCTCCTACTTTGCAAGGAGCTTTCTCACAATTACATTTGTCATCATCGCAACACGGATTTGGGCCAACTGCTAAAACTTTTCCTTTCTGAGGTTTTTCGTCGTGAGATTCAGGTAAAACTATTCCTGAAGAAGTTTGTTTTACTGCCTCGGTCGGTTCAATCAAAACGTATCCGGCAGTAGGTTTGAGATTTAATTTTTTGTTAGTCATAAAGCCCTCCTTTTTCCCATTAACTAAAAATTATCGGTATCAGGAATTATCAATCGAAGAATCTGACTGCTATTATATAAAGCCTTACTTTGAGTTGTCAAGGCCTAAAAACTTAAGATTCTCTTGATATTTTCTTAAAACTTCTCCGCTAACGTCTTTAGGATGAAAAAAGGCTTGATAGAGAGAGACTTTTTCGGAGGTTATTTTTCGCTTCATATATTGATGCTGTAATCTAAAAGCAAGGTTCTCGAGAAAAGATATTAGGTATTTCATTCTCAGCTTTGAACTTTGCCTCCCTTGGCAAACTCGAGACAAGCTTTTGAACTTTGAACTAATTTTTACGCAATTGGGTAAAAATTTCTTTGTCCACCGATTTTCCCACAAAAATTTCTCATAAATATTGTCTTTATTCAGAAGGGGTTTAATCTGACAAATTTCATGAGCTAAAAAAAGAGTTTCGGGAACAATTCGTAAATGGTTCTCTTCCAGAAAAAGATTGAAACAAACTTTATCTTTGGCTGATTTGTCTCCTGGTTTTCTCCTTTTAATTCCCAACACTGGTGATATCAGATAAAGAATCAGCCGGCTAAACCACAGACGATTGGCAGTGGTAATTATGATGAAATCAATATCATCATCTTCTTCACAATTTCCCATTGCCAAAGCGCCAGTAATGCCAACCATCTTAAGGGTGGGTAGCCAACTTAATTTTTGTGCCGCCTTTTGGGCTAAAATCAATTTTACCTGGGAAAATTTTGTTCTTGCTTGCCGGGTCTTGAGGTTTTTTTCTTTTCCAGGAAGGCAATAGTAATCTCCTTGTTGGTCGAGAACTCCCTTGCCGGTCATTTCTTTAAGGGTTTTTTTAAAGGAAGTTAAGGGAATATCAGAGGATGATATTAACCACTTGAATATTTCTTCATCCTTTAGAGGGTAATCAAAAATATCAGCATAAGCAAGTGTTTTAATTATGTCTTTCTGAAGCTCTGAAACCCTGAAGCTTGGCATCTTATCTGGTTAAGCCGTATTTATTCAATACCTGGGCAACTCCCTGGGTAGTTGTTGTCAAGGCTCTTAAAGGGTCATTTCCTGTGTTGACAGCATTAACCGCATCCTCATAGTACTTAATAATTTGGTCATTAAGGCCATTGTCAAAAGTATTAGAAGATAAATACCAACTTTTAGCAGAGACCGCTTGCTGCACGAATGGCCAAACAAAAGGTTGGCTCTTCGCTTGTTCAGCCATATCAACCCGAGGATAAGGCTCACCAAAAAGACGCAAATTACTCTCGGTCTGATAAAGCTTTTGTAAGACCTTGCTTGAGGAAAGATACTGTAAAAACTCCCAAGCTTCAGTTTGGTGTTTAGAATTTTTGGAAACAGCTTCTGCCCAATATGAAGACCAGTTAACTTCTCCACCTGGAAGCTGGGGAACATTAACAATTCTGAAATTTAGTTTACCATTAATGTTTTTAATATCAAAAGCACGCCATGAAGGACCAAAATACATTGCCACCTTGCCGGTAGCAAAAGCATAAGTTGAGGTAGGCAAAAGGGAACTCCAAACCGGACCTACGTTCGTATTTTCGTCCGCACAAACCCTGTCTGTCACAAAAAGTGTATAAAAAGTCAAAGCGTCTTTACCAAGACAAGTCGCCTCTCCTTTATTTGGATCTTTTATACAAGCAGCCGGATTAGCTAAATCAGCACTATTTTGCAACATCATTAGTCCTAAAATATCTGACCAATGGTCAACATTATTAGTTGTTCCCAACGCAACTCCCGCCACTCTTATTTTTCCTTGTTCATCCCGAACAGTTAATTGGCAAGCAGCATGTTTTAATTCATCCCACGTTGTTGGAGGAGACTGACCATTAGCCCGAAAAATATCTTCATTATAAAAAAGAGCAAGTCCATCTATCATCAACGGAATTGCCACATATTGACCATTGTACTTTAAGGTTTGTTTGGCAGAAGCATAAAAAGTCTGTTCAAAAGCAGAATTATTATAAACATTCTGAGGAATCGGTGAAAGAAAACTTCCCAACATAGGCACCCAAGTTTGGTGAATTCTAAAAATGTCAGGACCTTCTTGTCTTTCAAGAGCAGATTGTAATCTTTCTCTGTATTCTTTCAAATCTTCCTGAACATACTCAATTTTAATTCCCGGATGAGACTTTTCATAATCGGTAATTACTTCCTGAAAAACAGCAGGAGGCTCAAAAAGTCCCCAGTAATTTAGAACAACTGTTTTTTTATTAGAGAATATTCTTTCTTTCAAAGAACTGATTTGAGAAGATAGGCCAAAACTGGGTAAAAGAGTTATTATTAAATAAACACCAACAAGGAGAAAAGCCAAAATTGCCATGATAATTAGAAAGACAGGCTTTCGTTTCGGCGGTTGAGAGAAAGTGGTTGCTGCTGGCGGCGGAGTAAAGGAGGTAGACTCTGGTTTCAATGTTGCTGGCGGGGTGGGAGGAAAAGGAACTTCTCCGGCTGAGTTTTCAACCGGCGCCGCCGAAGAAGTCGCTTGAGAAAAATCAGGAACAGGGATATCTTGTTGATCCATCTAGATAATATAATTAGGGTAATAAATTTGCACCAATTCAATGATAGAGAAAATTTTAAAAGAAAACAAGAATAAAAAAAGAAAGCAATCTAAAATTATTATTTTGCTAGTAATTTTATTAGGAGTCCCCTGTTCAGCTTTAATCTCCTACTTTCTGGCTTTTAGAAATCGGGTTTACCCCAAAATCTCTGTTTGCCAAACCAACCTTACTGGACAAAACAAAATTGAGGCAACTTATTCCCTCCACTCTTTTGTCAAAAATAATCTCCCCACTGAAATCACTTTGTCTACCGAGGAACAAAGTTTCTCCCTTCCTCCGGAGATTGTCAGTTACCAACCAGAAAGAACTGTGCTTAAAGCTTTAAAGACAGGAAGAGAAAAATTTTTTCCTTTAAATTTAAAAGAGCTACTTGTCATTTTTCTTCGAGGGAAAAACCTGTCCTTAGATTTTGACATAGACAACAATAGATTTGATCAAGAAGTTGCTTCAATCGCCGCCAGTCTTTATTCTCCTTCAATTAATCCCCAAATTAAACTTCTCCAAACTCCAACAAAAAAGGAAATAATAATTGAAACAGGAAAAAAGGGACAGGAATTAGATATTCGTTCCTTTAAGGAAACTCTCCTCCAAAGATTATCTTGCCCCCAAAGGCAGATCTCTTTCGCTCTCCCTCTGAAAACAGTCTCACCAATAATTTCTTCCCAACAGGCAGAAAATACCAAACAAAGAGCTTTAAAATTTCTTGGACAAAAAATCACTCTTAAGCTAGACCAGCAAAATTGGGTAATTAATGATGAAGAGTTAATTAGCTTCCTTTCTTTTGATAATGGTTTTGATCGTTCAAAAATTGAAGGCTTTGTCCAAGAATTAGCAAAAACAGTCAACCAACCTCCAGAAAACGCCTTTCTTCATTTTGAGGAGAAGGAAAATCGGATTTCTGTTTTTAAACCTTCAAAAGACGGTCTCAGCCTTCAGGAAGAAAAACTTATCCAAGATCTTCTGGATAAATTAAACCAAATGGAAGCCTCTCCGGCTAGTCAAGAAATTACTCTTCCGGTTGTTAAGATTCCTCCTTTAATTTCTACCAAAGAGGTAAATAATCTTGGTATCAACGAGCTACTTGGCCGCGGAACCTCACTTTTCTTCGGTTCAATCTCAGAAAGAATTCACAATATCAACCTTGCCAGTCTAAAATTAAACGGGTTACTCATTCCTCCTGGAGAAACTTTCTCCTTTAACAAAGCGCTAGGCGAAGTTTCTCAAGACACAGGTTTTAAACAAGCTTATATTATTAAGGAAGGGCGAACAGTTCTTGGAGATGGCGGTGGGGTTTGCCAAGTTTCTACTACTCTCTTTCGAGCAGCCCTCAACGCCGGTTTACCAATAATTGAAAGACATGCTCATGCTTATCGAGTTCATTATTATGAAGAAGATGTTGGGCCCGGATTTGACGCCACTGTTTTTGACCCCTCTTTTGATTTAAAATTTGTCAACAACACTCCGGCTTACCTTCTTATCCAAGCAAGCCTTGATCCAAAACAAAAAAAATTGACTTTCGAGCTCTATGGGACCAAAGATAACCGAGAAATAACAATTTCCAAGGCTCGGATTTGGGATGAACAACCACCTCCTCCAGATGTTTATCAAGACGATCCTACTCTCCCAACGGGAACGATTAAACAAGTTGATTGGAAAGCCTGGGGCGCCAAAGTTGCTTTTGACTATAAAGTTGTCAAAAACAACCAGACAATTTTTGCCAAGACTTTCTATTCCTACTATAAACCATGGCAGGCAGTTTATCTAAGAGGGACAGGGCAAGTTAAATGAAAAGTCCTCGATGCCAATATCCCAAAGAGAAGATCCTTTTTTAAGAAACTTTTAATATCAACAGTGGCATAAATGAGCTTTCGATGTTAGAATTATCTCCAAATGGACAAAATTTATAACCATCAAGAAACAGAAACGAAAATTTATTCTTTTTGGGAAAAAGGGGGATATTTTACCCCAAAAATAGACCGAACAAAAAAACCATTTGTCATTACTCTCCCCCCACCGAATGTGACTGGTGGTCTCCATGCCGGACACGCAATGTATGTGATAGAAGATATTATGGTTCGGTATCACCGAATGAAACAGGAACCAACTCTCTGGTTACCGGGATTTGATCATGCCTCAATTGCAGTGGAATATCTAGTCAACAAACAACTGACCAAAGAAGGACTAAACAAAAAAACAGTCGGCCGCGATGAATTTTTGAAAAAGGCACATGAATTTGCCACCCAATCAAGAAACTATATTCGAGAACAGCTCAAAAAATTAGGTTTTTCTCTCGACTGGAGTCGCGAAGCTTATACTATGGACGAAATCCGCAGCCAAGCAGTTAATGCAGCTTTTGAGAAGCTCTATAATCAAGGTTTAATCTACAAAGGAAAAAGAATAATTAATTGGTGCCCTAAATGTCAGACTGCCATTTCCGATTTAGAAAACGAATATCAAGAGGAAATCGGTAAACTTTATTTTGTCAAATACGGGCCAATTACGATTGCTACTACCAGACCAGAAACAATGTTTGCTGACGTGGCAGTAGCAATCAACCCCCAAAACAGTAAATACAAACACTTAATTGGGCAGTTGGTCCCTCTTCCTTTGACGAAGAGAAAGATTCCTGTCGTTGAAGATGAATTAGTTGACCCGCAGTTTGGTACGGGAGCTCTTAAAATTACTCCTGGACACGACGAACTGGATTTTGAAATTGGTAAAAAACACAAACTTAAAACTTACTCGGTCATTGATCAGTACGGCAAATTAACTTCACTCGCCGGCAGATATTCTGGGCTAAAAGTAAGTGAGGCCAGAGAAAAAGTGGTCGCCGATCTGCAAAAAGGTGGATTTATTGAAAAAATTGTTGATCTCCCCCATTCTGTTGGTCATTGCCAACGATGTAACACAGTAACCGAACCTCTTTTATCTGAACAATGGTTTGTTAAAACTAAACCCTTGGCCAAAAGAGCAATCAAAGCAGTCGAAGAAGGAAAAATAAAAATCATTCCCAAATACTTTGAAAAAGTTTACTTTCATTGGCTTAGGAACATTAAAGACTGGTGCATCTCCCGTCAACTTTGGTGGGGTCACAAAATCCCCATAGAAGGAGAAAACGACACTTTAGATACGTGGTTTTCTTCCAGCCTTTGGCCAATTTCGGTTTTTGGCTGGCCAAAAGAAACTGAAGATTTTAAATACTTTTATCCCACCTCTGTCAGAGAAACGGGTTATGATATTCTTTTCTTCTGGGTCGCCAAGGAAATTATGATGTGCCTAGCTATGACTGACAAAATTCCCTTTGAGACTATTTATCTCCATGGTCTTGTCCGAGATGAAAAAGGAAGAAAGTTCAGTAAAACCAAAGGAATTGGCTTTGATCCACTGGAAATCATTGACAAATATGGAGCTGACGCTTTAAGAATGGCTTTAGTTTATGGCACTGCCGCGGGGAATGACCTTTCAATCGGAGAAGACAAAATCAAAGCGATGAGAAATTTTGCCAACAAGATTTGGAATGCCTCCCGTTTCGTTCTTTCCCACCTCCCTTCCTCACTTCCTGACTCACCTTTTACCTCTCACCCTTACCCTGATGACTCATGGATTCTCTCGGAATTAGACAAAACCGTTAAAACTGTCACTAAACAAATTGAGTCCTATCGGTTCGGTCAAGCAGCAGAAACAATTTATGAATTCTTCTGGCACACTTTTTGTGACAAATACATCGAAATGGTTAAGCCCCGTCTTTCCTCACAACCCACCCTCACTTCCCGACCCACGTCTCACAACCCACCCTCACTTCCCGACCCTGACGCCCTTAACACTTTATACATAATACTAAATACCAGCCTTCGGCTTCTCCATCCTTTTATGCCATTTCTTACGGAAACAATATGGCAATTATTACCAGGCCAAAAGCAACCTTTGATTATCTCTGAGTGGCCAACCTTAAACAATTGAGGAGTGAAACTTGGGATTTTATAGCAATTCCGCAAAACCAGTGTTCACTGGATAACTTTACACTTTAAACTTTGAATTGTTTATAATATTCTCATGACTAAAAAAACTTTAAAATCTTCGAAAACAAACAAAAAAAAATTAAAGTTTTACTTTCCAAAGAAAATTCTTTGGAATCCATTCACCTTTCTGGATAAAAAAGCTAAATCAATCCCTAAAAATCTTGTTTTAGCAAGTCTTTTTTTTATCTTATCTCTCTTTCTTCTACACGACGTCAACCAAAGAAAGACCAATCGGGTTTTAGGTCTCCAAACTCAGCTTCAGGCTGACCAAAAAACTGCGTTTGCCTGGGAGCAAATTTTAGCAGAGAGACCAAATTATCGTGACGGCTGGATTCAACTGGCAGCAATTTATTCTAAGCTAGGCTATCGGGAAAAAGCTTTAGAGGCTCTTAACCGAGCAAGACAGTTAGATCCTAATAATGAAACAATTCTCTCTTTTGAAAAAATTCTTGAAGGCCAGAAGTAGTTTATTCAGACTTTTCTTCTTTTGTGTCGGACTCTTTTTGCGGAATTGTCTCTTCTGCTGGCTTTTCCTCACCTGCAGGCACTGGAGCTTCGCCCTCGACAGGGGCTTCTTCTGCTTGCGGAGGCGGAGTAACCTCTTCGGCTGCTAATGGCTCTATCTTGGCAACAATTAACTCTGCCTCTGATTTTAATTCCACCTTTTTGTCAACTGCCAAATCTTTAACTTTAATCTCATCACCAACATTGGCCAAGCGAGAAACATCAACCACAAACTTTTCCGGTAAATCCATAGGCAAAGCTTCAACTTCCAATTCAGAAACAGTTTGAATCAAAATTCCCAATTTTTGCTCGGCCGCCGGAGATTCACCTACTATCTCAACCGGAACTTTAGCCATAATTTTTTCTGTCAAAATTATTTGACGAAGATCAACATGAAGAGGTAGACCACTTACCGGATGAGTTTGCAAGTTTTGAATTAAAATCGGCCGGGTCTCTTTCTCTCCTTCAATTTTTAAATCAACCACTTCCGTTTCGCCCGCAATTTGGTAAACTTTTTCAAATTCATCTTGATTTAAAGAGAGAGCTTGAGATTTTATCTTCTTACCATAAACATTGGCCGGAAGTAAGCCTTGTTTCCTTAAGTTTTTGACTTTTCTCCCAAGAGTCTCTCTTTTTTGAGCATTCAGTGTCAGTTTTGCCATAGAGCTTATTGTACCAAAATAATAATTTTCTTGCAACCGCAAATTGGGGTGTTTTATTTCGACTTGTACCTTACCTTCAGCGTGTCTCAGATATCGCTTCTTTACGATTCTTAGTGAGAAATATCTATCTGATAAATCAAATCCTTGACCAGTTTAGAAGAAATCAAAAGTTGCTGATTCCCAACCACGGCTGAAGGAATAACCCTTAAAGGAATAAAGCTGCTTGGATAAACCACTGTCAAGTCATAAGTTGAAGGAAAAGCTCCTGATTGTTTCTGTACCATCAATAAATAAGAAGTTATTTTGGTAGACAAGGAAAGAGACTCTGGTAATTCATAATTTATTTCAATTTTCCGCTTTTCCTTAATAGGGATTTCAAAGACGAGTCCGTAAACAGTTTTGCCGTGTTCTTCCGCTGTTCTTATTTGCTGTGGATCAAAAGGCTCCCAAAGCCCCGGAGTGTTTATGTCTTCAATAAAAACAGAGGAAAGTTGAGTTCCCTTCTTTAAATAAAGTCTGAGATAATTTTTGTAACGACCAGATGGCCAATTATCAGAAGGACTGAGGTTATCATAAGTTATTGTCAACTTCTCCTTTACTTTCCCTAAATTATCAATTGTAATTTGATGGTCAATTTTTCTTTGGACATAATAATTGGCTTTATTAATTCCAACATTAGATTCATTAATAAATAAGTAGTCAGTAAAAATAGAGTCTCCTTTTAGATTTGGCTGATAGCTTCTAATGCTTCCTTCCCACTGAAGGTTGGCAACTGTTTGTTCAATTTGAGGATCATTAAAATAAAGCATAATTTCCTTTTCTTCCAAAGCAGAAAAAATCGCTCCGGCTAAATTGAGAGATTGCTTGGTATCAGCTTGTTTCATCCTGGTAAAGATTTCCTTCTCCAAACTTCCTAAAAAATCTTTCTTTTGCGTTGATCCAGGAAAAGTGCCTAATTCTGAATAATATTCTGCTTTTTGGAATAAATTTCCAGCGTTAATTTTTTCCTGGTAATCAGAAACTTCAACTTCGCCTAAGGCTGACAATAATTTTTTAACCGCTTCTAGATTGAGAGCAATCGTTCCATCAACTGTAACTTGTGTTTCCTTATCAAGGAACCATTGAGCTCTTTGAGCAGTAGTAGGAAAATCAGGATCCCAATTAGAATCACGCATATACCAAGCTGCTTCTCCCAAATAATTCTTCAAATCTTCCGGAGGCTCAACATGCCCTTTCAGCTGACCATCAGCCTGATAAATATCAAACACCTCAAAATCAACAAGCCTCCCCTTTTCCAGTCTGACAACTCCATAAGAGCCGATAAATCCACCAGTAGGTCTTAATTCCATATTATTTTGAAAAAGAACTAAATAGGTTTTTATTCCTTCAACTCCTAAAATTTGTGGGAGAACGCTAAAAAATGATTTACTTTTAAGAAGAATTTCTCGGCTGCGTGGCAGATCCTCTTTTATTTTTTCAAAAACCGTCGTCTGTTTAAAAAATTTAAAAGCCGGCTCTAATTTATTCAGAGAAGCTTGGATCAAAGATGCCTGCTCATAGGCAGTAGAGAGACTGGCGTTTAGACTCTTTATTTCATCATCCCAGTTAATATCTTTCTGCTCCATAAATGATTTCTCTATGACGGTTGCTTCCTGAGCAGCAAAAAGGACTTTTTCCAAAGAGGTTGTCAGATTTTGGGTCAAAGGAAATGCCTCATTGATAATTTCCAACTGTCGATTAAAGCCAATCAAGCTATAGAAAGGGCTAGTTAAGTTAAAGACTTGCCGGGTAAAAGCAAAAAAATTCCCTGCTATTTTGATCTTTTTTATTGCCGCAGAAAAATTTCCTTGTTCTACCAAAGTTTTTATCTGCGTAGCTTCCCTTACCCCAAAATAACCGCTAACAAACGATAAACCAAGAGGAATCAAGAAAAAAGAAAAAGCCAGTAAGAGAAAAAGGGAAATTCCAAAGACGATTTTTTTAGCAATTGGCCAAGCAACCAAATGCTCTCTCGTTGGATTTTGGTTTGATAAATTTTGTGGGGGAGAAACTGTCAATACCGGGCTTTCTTTTTCTTGATTTTTCTTCTGTTCAAGCTGCTCCGCAGAAGGTTTGTCTCCAGAAGATGCCTCGAGCTTATCTTCTTCCCCTTCTTCCGTGATAAAAGCGACGGCTTTTTCAACCTCTTTTTCTTTTTTATCCCCTTCTTTAAAACTATTTCTTTGAAACCAGTCAATCGTTTCCTGAATTTGTTCGTTAAGATCAAAATAGACCTCCACCTTTTCCACTCCCTTAGGCTTCTGACTTTTACTGGATAGGGAAATTATGTCTGCAAAAACAAACGAAGATTCAGGAAGAAAATTTTTTATCAGAGAGGTAAAGGAAAAAAGCGTCATTCTCTCTTTCGGACAAACAAAATATTCCTTCTTTTCCGTATCAGGAGAAAAGATAAGCCTTACCAGTTCCTTGGTTAACTCTTTTGCCGGTAGAGGATAAATTTCTCTGGAAGGATCTTCATTTATCGTTGAATCAATCTTTTCCACCGCTTTTACAAATAATTCTCCCAGCAAACCCTTTTTTATTCTCGGACCAAAAAGATTGTCAAAATAAACCACTCTTATATTCAATCTTTCATCTTGGAAAAGAGCCTTAATTTTATCTTTCTGGGAAAATTCCCAAGGAAGACAGAGCAAAACCTTGGTCGTCCCTCCTTGAGCCAAAGAACAAACTTTTTCAAATTCTGAAAGTTCGTCAGAAGGAAAGTAAAACAAATAATCAATCTCACTGGAAAAGGAATTTTTCTCTAAAGAATCAAGATAAACAAAATTATTTTTTTCTAGAAGATAACTCAGGTTTTCCTTTGGTTCTTTGCCAAAATAAATTACTTGGCAACCATGACCAAGCAAGTGATCAATCAACAAAGATGGCAACTCACTTATTTCGTCGATTACTAAAGACCGCGGAAAAGAAGAAAACTCAGTTTTTAAATTAAAATTTTCGTCGGGCATTAACTCTATTATATCTTAAAATTTATCAAATTTTCATTACTCAATTTTTCTTAAAATCTTAAAAAAATTCTTCAAAAAAATGTGTTTTTCAAGACGTGAAATTCGTGAAAAAAAAGACCTATAGTATTTTACTCTAGGTCTTATTTTTTAAAGAAATTGACTTTTATTTGAAGGACTGATTAACCAAAAAATCAGCGATTTTATTCTTTTCTCGGGGGATAAAATTATAGGTAATTTTTATACCCAAAAGTTTTTCTAAATTTTTTATTTTCAAAGATAAGTCTCTTAGATGGCCTTTTTTGATCTTAAATTTTCCATTTAGCTGGTTGACAACTAAATTTGAATCGAGTAAAAATTTTATACTTTTTGTTTCTTCTTGAAAATTTTTTACCACCCAATCAAGTGCTTCTAAAACCGCCAAATATTCTGCTGTGTTGTTTGTTGCATTGCCAATTCTTTTACTTTCTCTAAAAATTTCTAAGCCTATAGTATTTACTATTAACACACCAACTGCCGCTGGTCCAGGGTTTCCTTTTGCCCCTCCATCAGTATAAATAATCAAATCCTGTTTCATCTTAAAAATTATTTTTTAACACTCTTGAAATTTTATCATACTTTCTTGTTCTTAAAAAGAACTTACTCGGGGTAGATGATTGTGTATTTACCGGACAAGCAAGACCCAAAATAACAGTAAACAAAAGTTGATTTTGAATTAAGGTCAGCCAATAATGATCAAAAAGACCAGTAAAGAGAATTACGAGCAGAGAAATTAAAATTGGGTATTGGGTATTGGAGATTGGATGTCGAAACAATCTCCAAATTGTAACCACCAAAAAGGTCAGAAAAAAAACTAGACCGATCAACCCAACTTCAGAAGCAACTAAGAGAAAGATATTGTGCACTGGTTGCAGCCAATAAGACCATTGCCAGACAGTATTTTCTTGAGACAATCCAATAATAAAATTATTAGCGCCGATTCCAAATAAAGGATTCTTTCTAATAATTAAAAGGGCGGTCTCTGTCAGCCTTTTTCTGTTCTCGAAAGAAGAATTTTCGATTGAAGTCATTGAAAAAAGAAAAACAGTAAGAGGAACAGTAAATAAAGAAAAAAAATAAAGGAAGTCTAAAGAAAATTTTTTAATTTTAAAACTTAAAAAGATCTTTTGCAAAACAAAGCCTGTCCCTATTATAAAAAGCGCTAACCAAACAGTTCGGGAAAAAGAAAGAAAAATTAAGAAAAATCCACAAAAAACTGATAATTTGTCAAATAAATTTAAATTTTTTTTACTTAAAACTAAAATAATTGCTACTAAAATAAAACCAGCTAGGCTATTAGGATGGGAAAAGGTTCCATAAGGACGAAGAAAAATTTTTCCTTGCCAAACCCCTCTGGCTATTCCCGGAGTTAAAATATTAAATGTTCGCTCGCCAAAAAACCAAAAAAGACCGCCAACAGAGGATTGTCTAAGTGTTTGAACGAAACCCAACCCAAACTCAAAAATTAAAATTGCTGGTAAGATTTTTCCAAGAATGTCAAAAACTTTATGGCTATTTTTGGAGATAACCAAACCCAGTAAAATAAACTCAGAGATTCTTAACCAGGCAAAAAAGGAAATAAGGGGAGCAAGAGAAAACAAGATATTAATAGCAGCCAAGAGAAAGTATCCAGCAACAAGTAGAAAATTTTTTAGATTGAATCTTAATCGTTTTTCCACTAACCAAAATATTATTAAGGTCAAAATAAGAATATCTTGGACATATAAGGTAGGGGAGAGATAATCAACTTTTAACCCAAAAATATAAGAATTCTCAAGCCAGAAGTGACGACCAAGCTGTAAAGGTAAGATTATCAAAAGGAGAGGTAAAATAATTCCCTTCACTATTATCCTAAACTAAACAACCAAGCACCAAATTTCAAATAATATCAAATGACCAAAATTCAAATAACTAAGAGATTTGTTTTAAATTTGAGATTTTGAATTTGTTTGTTATTTGGTACTTGGAATTTGGAATTTTTAAATATTATACTTTTGGTTTAATTATTAACTGTCTCTCTCTTCCTTCTCCTTCTGATTGGGTATAAACATCAGGATGGTCGGCTAAAATTAAGTGGATAAATCTTCTCTCCATTGAATTGAGATTAGGAATTGATTGAGCTTCCTTAGAAAATTTGGCCTTCATCGCTAAATTTAAGGCCAGTTTTTTTAATTGTTCTTCTCTTTTTTGCCGATAATCACCAACGTTGACATTTAATTTCATCCAACTACCGATCTGTTTGTGGACAAAAAAGGTTAAAATCAACTGCAACGCTTGCAGAGTTTCTCCATGAAAACCAATCAAATATGCCGCCTGAGGAGAATCGATTTGAATATTAAGCAGGTTTTCCTCTTTAAGAAAATCCACCTTAACCTCTGCTTGTGTTCCTATTTCTGAGAGCAAGGAAATTGTCTCTTGTTTGAGATTCTCAATTTCTTTCTTTGTCATTTTTGTCTCCTTTCTTTTTTGACTGACCAATCATTAACTGTTGAATAAAGGAAAAAAGGGAAAAGATAAACCAGTAAAGAATCACTCCTGAGGCCATTGTATAACCAAAAATCAAGGTCATTGCCGGAAAAAGATAAAGCATTTGCTTTTGCATAGATAAAGCCAAATCATCCGTTTTTTCTTCAGTTGCTTGCGCTTCTTTTTCCTCTAACTTAACTGTCGGCATCATTAATTTTGAAGATAAAAATTGAAAAACAGTTGATAAGATTACAAAAGGTCCAGGCAGGGCAAAAAATCCTGGCAAATAAATTAAATCCGGCTTGGAAAGATTGAGATAAAGAAATTGCAAATTAAGAGAAGTCCCTTTTGTCAGATGAATAAAAGGATAAAGGTTCTTGCTCAAACTTTCGACCACGCTGGCACCATCCGGCCTAATAACTTGACTAAAGGTTCGGTAAAGGGAAATTAAAATAATAAATTGTAAGATTTGCGGAAGACAACCTGAAGCAGGATTAACATTATGTTTCTTGTAAAGATCTAATTGAGCTTGCATTAACTTCTGCTTATCTCCTTTATATTTTTTCTTGAGTTTTTCTAATTCGGGAGCCAACTCTTGCATCTTTTGCGCTGATTTGAGTTGAGGATTGGTTAAAGGAATCAAGGCTAGGCGCACCAAAATTGTCAAAACAATAATTGCCAACCCTAAATTAGAAAAAAATATCTGATAGAGAAAAATTAGGGCGTTTAAAATCGGCTGATCAAGCAAAAGATGCCAAAGATTAGTCATAAAATTAACCTAATTACTAATTATTCTAATTAACCTAATTATTCTAAATAAATCCCAATCGGAAAGAAATCCTAAATCCTAAATTCTAATTTCTAAACAAATTCAAAATTCAAATTTTTAAATTAAAAAAATAGTTTGCTTATTTTGGATTTTGGTCATTTGCTATTGTTTAGGATTTAGGATTTAGGGTTTAGGGTTTTTTTAGGTTAATTAGAAATTAGAATAATTAGAAATTTATCTTAAACAGTCAATGCCTCCCTTATTCCAAGGATTACACCTTAAAATTCTTTTCAAAGCTTTCCAACTTCCCAAAATTATACCATACTTAAAGATCGCCTGATAAGCATATTCTGAACAGGTAGGAGTAAATCGACAAGCGTGATCTACAAAAAATAACCTTTTAAAAAACCCAGAGTCAAAAGAAAGATATTTTTGATAGAAGCGGATTGACCATAAGATATATCGTTTCATAATAAACAGCGGCCAGAAAGTCTGCCTTGTCAGCAGATAGGCTGGCAAGAGATTCTGCGGGCCGAAATGAAATTATTAAAAATTAGGTAATGGGTATTCAAAATTGCACTAATGCTCTTTTAAAATTCGCTGATTAAGGAGTTTCCTTAAGAGAGGGACCAGGTTTTCACTACGGTGATTAAACCGCCATTCAACTTCCTTCAAGTAAAGATGGAAGTACTGCCTGGGAACTCCACGATACTGGTAAAGCCAGTGTTTGGCAAAAGACCAGAATCCTTCTATCCCGTTGAGGTAATCTCGACCTTTAGGTTTACCCTTCTCTTTTCTCACAACTACATGATTGCCACGGATTGGGAGAAAGGTGTAAGCAAACCAGTCATCGGTGTAGTAAAGGCCCCCTGGTTTAGTATGGTGAGTAATCAAGGGAATCAAAGTGTCTCCAGCTCTACTGGAGATGGGGAAAGTGAGTACTTTCCCGTTTCTCTTGTAGATGCCAAAGACCATGTTTTTTCCCGAAGCGCCCCAGCCTCTCTTTCCGGGAACTCTGCCACCAAATATTGTCTCGTCCATTTCCAAGGTCCCAGAGAGGGTTTCAAGCTCTTTTAGGGTACTTTGGTAAATTACCAGACGAAAGAGACGAAACCACCGCTGAACAGTTTTGGAACTTATCGGGACTTGGAATCTCAATCTAAAAGCAGGAACACCTAGAACAAAAAGTTCCAAAAGTCTGCCTTTCCAGTAAGAAGAGATTCTGGTTTTATTCCAGTAAGTCCTGGTAAAATTCCTCGTTAGTTTACAGTTCTTACAACGGGATTGACCAGTGGAAAATTTCCACCAGACCGTATGCCCGCAGCGAGGACACTGTCTCATATCTTAAATGTACCGTATTATCAGCGAATTGTTAATGTGCTAAGTGCAGTTTTCCTTACTTATTACCTTAGTTATTAGGTAGTTATTAGGCGCATTAGTCATTATTTAGAAATTAGGTTAATTAGGTCAATTAGAACAATTTATTTCTAAATTCCTCTATTTCTTTCTCGAAGTCCTCTAATTTTGCCATTAGGCAATTTTTTTTGGCTAAAAAAAGAAACTTTCCCTCAAAATCGGGAAGTTCTTTTGTCAAAGCTTTATAAAAAAGTCGTTTAATTTTATTTCTAATCGTGGCCTTTTTCGAAATTTTATTGGAAATAATTAAAGCAAATTTTTTCTCACCAGAAACTTTCTGGTAGATCAACCCCAAATGTCTGCCTTGAATTATCTCCTTCTTTCTGTCTTTTAATTGTTCTAGTTCTAATCGATTAAGACGATTTTTTTTAGAAAGCATTTTAGCTAAAGCGCAAGCACGAAATCTATTTAAGGATGAGGGTGGGAAGTGAGAAATGGGTCGAGAAGTGAGAGTGAGAAGTGGGCTAAAAGAAAAATATTACCCACCCCCACTTCTCATCCCCGACTCACCTCTCACGTCTCATCCTCACCCAAATCTAAATATTTAGATATTCGGATTTCGGATTTCTCTTGACAAGATACTTAGAACAATCAAAAAATCTAAACTGTAAGTTTTTTTCTTCCCTTAGCTCTTCGTCTCTTCAAAACTTTTTGGCCACCAAGGGTTTTCATTCTTTCTCTAAAACCATGCTTTCTTACTCGTTTTAATTTTTTGGGCTGATAAGTACGTTTTGGCATCTTTTTTTCTCTCTTTAACTATTATTGCAATTATATCTCATTTTACTCCAAATCGCTACCAGTAACAAGATATGTAAGACCATGTTCTTCCCATTGACAAATTGTGGATAACTAGCTTAATATATTTCCAGAAAACTCCACCAGAATCAAAGTTTACTATCAAGAATCTCCTGCCTAACCCGATGCCTATGTCGAATGAATCGATTTGGAAAAATATCCAGGAAGAGTTGAAACTTTCTATTTCCAAAACTCATTACCAAACGCTCTTCAGTAGTACTCAATTAGTTTCCTTAGAAAAAGAAATTGCCACTATCGGCTGTCCTTCTAGTTATATTCGAGAGATGATTGAAAGTCGTTATTATAGTTTGCTTAAAGAAATTCTTGATAGACAAACTGGGAAAAATAACAGTTTGGTTTTTATTGTCAAACCGTTAATTGCTCCTAAAACCGAAATGGGGCCTTTGTTTAGTCAAGCCTCTGAAGTGACAATCTCTAAAAACTTAGATAATCGCCTGCGGCCAGATTTTACTTTCGATAACTTTGCGGTCTCTTCCTCAAACCAACTTCCTTTTGCCGCCGCAACTGCAGTTGCCAAAAACCCAGGACTAGCTTACAACCCACTTTTTATCTGGGGAGGAGTTGGGGTGGGAAAAACCCATCTGATGCAGGCAATCGGCAATGAAATCCTTAAAACAAATCTGGAAACAAAAGTTTTGTTTTGTCCCGGAGAAGAATTTACCAACGAAATTATTGAGGCGATCAAAAGCAAAACCACTGAGCTTTTCAGAAAAAAATTTCGTACGATAAAAGTTTTACTCTTAGACGATATTCAATTCATTGCCGGAAAAGTTACTGTCCAAGAAGAATTTTTCCACACTTTCAATGCTATTCAAAGACAAGGTGGACAAATTGTCTTAACCAGTGACCGGCCCCCGGAAGAAATTGCCAAACTTGAAGAAAGACTAAGATCGCGTTTTGAAGCAGGTCTGATTGTCGATATCCCTGCCCCAGATTTCGAGTTGCGAACTGCGATCCTCCTCATTAAAGCCCGCCAAAGAAAAATTGACCTACCAATGAATCTTGCGCAACTAATTGCCGCCAATATTGAATCTACGAGAAAGATGGAAGGATTCTTAACACGGCTACAAACTGAATCGGAAACAAAAAATATCCCTTTTTCCCCGGAACTGGTAAATTCTCTTCTAGGTAAGACTCTTGCTGAGAAAGAATTTGCCCAGAAAACAATAAAACCAAAAATCGTGATTGAAACCTTGGCGGACTACTATCATCTTAAAGTCAGCCAGTTAAAAGGGCAATCAAGAAACAAACAGATTGCCTTACCTCGACAAATGTTAATGTATCTTTTGCGCGTTGAGCTTAATCTTCCTTTAATGGAAGTTGGTAAACTCCTTGGAGGAAGAGATCATACCACGATTATGCACGGTGTGGAAAAAATCACTAATTTGCTCAAAGAAAGTGAGGATTTAAGAGTGGATATCTCGGGGATAAAACAAAGGCTTTCTAAAGCAATTTCTTAAGTTTTACACTTATCAACCAAAAAACAAAAATTATCAACAAAACTGTCCACAATTAAAGATGCTTTTCTTAAACAAAAATATAACCCAAAAAACAAGATTAAATTTGCAAAATATCAACTTTTACACTACTCTCTACTACTACGACTACTAATTAAAGAGAGAAGTAATTGAAAAAAGAAACAATATACATTTTTTGCAAGAGGGGGTAAAATAAGTAAAGATAAACTGTAAAGATTATAAAAGCAGAGGAGGAAAATGAAACTACAAGTTCTTCAAGAAAATCTCAATTCAGGCTTACTTACAGCTTCAAGAACAATTTCTTCAAAAGCTCAACTTCCAATTCTTTCCAATGTGCTCTTAAAAGCAACGAAGGAAGGTTTGCAAATTTTGGCAACTAATTTAGAAACTGGAGTGAATATAAAAATAGGAGCAAAAATTGACAGAGAAGGGGAGATAACAATTCCCGCAAAAATTTTTACAGAAATTGTTTCTTCTTTGTCTACGGAAAGGATTGATTTAGAAGTAGTAGAAAACACCTTAAAACTTACAACTAATAGTTATCAAGCAACTCTCAATGGATTGCCGGCAACTGAATTTCCTAAATTTCCTAATTATTCTTCTGAAGATTTATTTTCTTTGCCAGCAGAAAAACTCCTAGAGGCAATTAATCAGGTTGCCTTTGCTGCGGCGACAGATGACAGTCGACCAATATTAACCGGTATCTTGTTCGAGTTAGAAGGAAAAGATCTTTCCTTGGTGGCTACAGACGGTTACAGACTGTCTTTAAAGAAAGTAGAGGTAAACTCTCCTGTTAAGGAAAAAATTTCCTTAATTATTCCTGCTCGATCATTGATTGAAGTTTCGCGAGTTTTAGAGGAGGAGAAAGAAAAAAAAGAGAAAATTCTCAAGATGGGTTTTACCAAAGAACAAAACCAAGTTGTTTTTGTTTTTCCAGAGATAGAACTTTTTTCAAGAGTTATTGAAGGTACTTTTCCTGATTATCAAAAAATAATTCCTAATTCTTTTACCACCAAGCTGATTTTAGATAGAGAAATTTTTAGTCGGGAAGTCAAGGTGGTTTCTATTTTTGCGCGTGATTCAGCTAATATTATCAAGTTTAAAATTCAAAAGGATCTTTTGGAAATGAGCGCCAACTCCCCGCAAATAGGAGAAAATAAAAGCTCTTTGGAGATAAAACAAGAAAGGGAGGAAGGAGAGATTGCTTTTAATTTTCGTTTTTTGCAAGGTTTTTTAAGTGCTGTTAATGTTCAGGAAATTTCTCTTGAAATAAATGGACCTCTCAATCCCGGGGTTTTTCGGGGAGCAGGGGACGATTCATTCCTTCATATTATTATGCCTGTAAGGCTACAAGTAGAAGAAAAATAATTTAAACAAATTTCTTAGGGGACTTTTGGGGCGGCCCAAGAGACACAAGGACCGTGAGGATCTATTCCATAAGTAGTAAACCATTTTTCTACTTCAGCTTTATATTTTTCAAAAGGCCTCCCTAAAATCATGACAAAGAACTTCTGTGGAACAGGGAAGTATTCAATTGTATAGTTTTTTGTAACAAGTGGTAATTTTCCGCGGACATTTTCATTAAGAGGACAAACAACAGGAGTTGGAGAAATTATTGGTGGGGTGGGAGTTACTGTCTCAATTTGGGATGGAGGCAAAGCTGATTTTTTACTCAGCGTAATCTTTAAGATTAGAAGGACTATAGTCAGAAAAACCAGAGAAATTAAGACAATAAGAGTTTTTTTATTGATTTGCATATTGTTTATATAATAACCAAACATTCTCACAATAGTCTACTCCTTCTCCTCCGCACGCTGCATTACATTCATTAGGTGGATTAGCTGGGTTTTGACAACCACCAAGCCCGCAGGAGCCGCAATAACTCTTGGCAACTTGACGAACAGTTGCTTCATTCCAAGGACCACAGTTGTTGGCTCCGGTACCGCTATCCCCTTTAATCTTTCTTGCTGCTGCTTCGATAGACAAGTCCAGTCGGCAGCGGTCCATTAGGGGATACGGAGTATTGTTACTAGTATATTCAGGCATTATTCCTTTCCATGTTCCACCTTCAAATTGCATTGGCCCCATAACGGTTAATCCTGAACATAATCCAGTGGCGGCACAAGTATCATAACAATAGCCTGCTATAAGTTCTCCTGGTGTGGCACTTGTCCACCATTGATCCCGCGAGTATTTTGCCACGTCTTCACAACTCCATCCCCAAACACCGCCGGCTTCCATTCGTGAAATTGCCATCAGAAGCGCTGGTGGAACACAGTTTCTGGTAGCCGCATTGCCAATAACAGTTGTCAAGTTCGTACAACCCGGAGAGATAACGATCGGCGGAAATGGGCCCACATAGCGTGTCGCCGAAGTGGGAACAATAAACGCTCCGCTGGTGGTAATTGTCTCAAAGAGTGCTATTCCAGGAATAATTATAAACAGACCCAAAACGACATATTTAACAAAGGAAAGGCTTTTGTCTTCAGGAACTTCTCTTTGGCCGGTAAGCCCGCCAAAAATGGCTTCGGCCATTCCAAAACCAGAGATTAGAAGCTGAGTTGCTTTTTTTAACAAAGAAAAAGATGTTTTAAAAACCGAGGTGGCGACAAAAGCAAGAATGTTTCCTACCACTGGCGCGACCGCGGTGGCAACAGCTTGTAACCCTACTTTTGCCAAGAGTAAAGAGGTACCCTTTTTGGCCCCAATTTTTACTGTGTCCCAAAGAGTTTGGAGACTTTTTTGTCCCAGCTGAGAGAGAACGGTTTTGACTCCTTGGCCAAACGTGGTCTTAAAAAAACTAGTTTTAATTACTTCTGCAAACCGATGGCGAAGAGAGACGAATTTATTAACGACGATTGTTTGTCCAGAAGGAAGAACGATTGTTTGTTTGCCAAAAATTTTACCTAAGAATGAGTTTATCCGGGTTGAAAGATTGAATTTTGGATCAAAACTGGTTTTTCTAATTATTATAGTGCCAAAACGCGAGGGGATTTGAACAGGATAATTTCCTTTTTTCCCTTCGATAAAATTTTCTTTTTTTATTTTTTCAAGGAGGGGAGGAGGGAGTGCTTGCTGGAAAAAGGCAAGTTTTTTGCGAGTTTCTTTTAATTCCTGAATTCTTAAAGAATCAATTTTTTCTCCGGCAGAAAGAAGCTTTTCGATTGTATAGTCAATATCTTCCGGAATAATTTTTGCTGCGGTGAGATATAAAGCCCATTGATCTAAAACTTTATTTCTAAAAGCAAAAGAGTTGTTTTTATTTATTCCTTCTTGGATTAATTTTGTTCGAATTTCCTCAACAAAAGTTAAACCTGCTTGATTTTGAGTTTGCCAAATATTTCCCTCAGCCGCTCTTTGTAAAGGAGGGGCAAAGAAACGCGGGAAAGCAGTTGGTAATTGTGTTACTTCAATTTTTTCAACAGAAAACAAAGGAGGAGAGATTTCCCGGTTTTCTTTGGCAATTGTTAAGACAGAAGAATATTCTTTTAAATCCTCTTTCTTTTGAGGAATAAAAACAGAAAGAAGCTGATTAATTTTTTGTGGGGGGATTTCTTTTATTTCTGGGGCCAGTTCTGCCAGAGTAACCATTGTCTTTTCAGTAAAGGTTTTTTTGAGTTCAGAAAACTCTTTTTCTGAGATTTGGTCAATCGTCTCTGGCTTGATCTCCGGCAATTTTTGGATGATAGCAGGAGCAAGTGTGGCAATAATGTTTTTTGCCTCTTCTTTTGGAGCTAAAGGAGACAATGATTCATTTATCCAAGAAACGATTTCTCTTCTTTCTTCAACAGGAAGGGCGATTTGTTGAGTAATTAAAGGTAAATCTGCAAAGCTAGGTCTTAAACGAATAAAAACTGCCTCTTTTTCAGTTTCTGTCAGGGAAATTCCTTCTTGCTGAAGTTTTGTAATGGCGGTGTTAGCTGCCTGGTTGAAAAGCTGGTGAAGCTGTACACTGAGGTTTTGTTCTTCTTTATTTTTTTCTTCTAGCGATAATTTAGTTGTCTTTTCCCATGTCAGTTTAAGATTTGTTTTTTGGGGCAATTCCGCAGCAATTGCCTGGCTAATTTTTTCTTTTTTATCCGCAGGCAAACTTAAGCTAATTTTTTCTACCTTTTGGTTTATTAATTCCCCTGCCGCCGCAAGAAAAACTTGCTGTTTTTGTCGTCTTTTTAGAAGAAGTTTTTCTTTTTCCAAAAAGTTTTTGACCTTTAAACTTGCTCTTTGTTCAAAAACTTTGGTTTTACCTTCTGCTTCTTCTGAATCTTGCAAAAGTATTTGTAAGTTTTGGGGGACTACTGATTCCAGATGTTCCTCTTCGGTAAAAATTTTGTTTAATAAACCAATTAAATTTTCAACAGAAATATTTTCAAGATTAGACTGGGGTTCCACTCCTTGGACAAAGTTTTTGACAAGTTCGAAGACCTCATTATAACTAAGACCCCGCCAAGTTTTTTTAGTATTATCAAGATTTTCTAAAAATGAAGCCGCCTCTTTTAGAAGTGAGATTGAGGAAGATGAAAAACTGCTAGTTTTTTCTTCAACTCTTTGTTCCATTGTCTTTAATTATCTCACTTTTAAATCTTGGAGGCAAAGAGGATGATGAAGGTGGGGGAGAAAGAGGAGTTTGGGGTTGGGTTATAGATTCTGGAGGAGTTTGGGCTAAAGAAGAATCTTTTGTTTCTTCGAGAGCAGCCGTAAAACTTTCTTTAGGAGGCAGGGGAGCAGAGGGCGGATTTACCGGAGAAGTATCTTGGGGAGTTGCTTGTTTTTCTTGCTCCTTTTTTTGCGCCAAAAGTTCTTCAGGTTTAGAAGTTACTAATTGGTGTTCTTGCGCGGAAGAAATTACTCTCATTGCGACGTGATTGTTTCCCGCAAAAAATAAACCTTCTCCGACATCGCAGGCAAGTAAGAATTGTTTTTCTCCTTCTGACAAATAAAATGTTTTAGAAATGTCTTCAATGGCCGCGGGGTGCTGTTTCATTAAAATCTGAATTGAGGAGTTGGTGACAATTGATTTTCCTAAATCATTTTTTAGAAAATCGCTTACGTCTTGAGTAACGGTAGTTACGCCAAGGAAGTATTTTCTCGCTCTTTTAGCGATCGAGTTTAAAAAGTTGGCAGAGTCGGCGTTTTGCATCATAAACCATGCTTCGTCAACTACCAAAACCCTTTTCTTTAACTCTTTTCTAATTCGTGTCCAGATAAAATCAAGAACAATAAACATCGCAATTGGTCTTAGCGTTGCTTCAAGAGTGCGTAGAGAAAAAACTGTAAAAGGATTGCGAATATTAATATTGGAATATTGGTCAAAAATGCCGGTAAACGATCCTTTGACAAACTTTTCAATTCTATCTGCCAGAGACCGGGACTGTGGATCTTCCATTCCTAAGAATGTTTTGTAAAGGTCTTCCATTAAAGGAGGCTCTTTTGTTTGAGTTTTGGGATCTTGGGTAATTCCTTTTGCTTGATAAGTGGCAATTAACGCTCTGTCGAGAATTGCTTCCTCAGTGGGAGAAAGTTCTCCCATAATGACTTTAAAAAGAGAATGAAGAGAGAGAATTTTTTGATTAAGTTCATTTTCCCCTTCTTCAATTACCTGCGAAAGGTCAAAGGGATTAATTTTAGCTTGAGAATTAAAGCCAAAGGTAATGTATTCACCGCCAACTGCTCGACAAAGATTTTCATATTCGTTTTCCGGGTCAATGACAATGATTTCCACATCAAACATTAAGGAACGTAAGGCCTCCAGTTTTACTAGATAGGATTTTCCTGCCCCGCTTTTGGCAAAAATAACCGAGTTGGCATTTTCCAAACTAAAACGGTCAAAAATAATTAAACTACCATTGTGTTCATTAATTCCATAGAGGATTCCCTCATTGGCGGTTAGGTCTGAAGAAGCAAAAGGAAAGGTTGTTGCCAGGGAAGTTGTGTCCATATTGCGAGTAATATTAAGATAGTCTAGGCAGGTTGGCAACGTAGTTTTAAAGCCTTCTTCCATTTGCAAGGTGGCGTGTTTAGGAATTATCAAAAGAGAAGCTAGGGTAGATTCAACTCCATGAGAAACCTCGTTTAATTCTTCTAGCGTTTCTGCGGGGATAGTAATATAGAGTCCGAATTGGAAAAATCTCTCAACTCCCTTGACGAGTTGTTCTTGCATTACTTGGGCATCTTCCAATTTTGCCTGGGTGGCCGGATCAACAACTTTCCCTCTTTCCATATCAGAGGCAATTTCTGCTTCCATTTCGGCAATTTTTCTTCTTAAATCGTCAAGGACAGTTTTGCTTTCAACTGGATAAATAAAAATAGCAATTTCCAAAGAATGTTCATAATTTATTAGAGGGGAGAGCCAATTGGCGCTGACATAACGGGGGTAACCGGCAACGAACAAAGTGCGGACAAAACGATTGTTTATTTTTAGTTCATCAAAATTAACCTCAATGGCCGAAGGGGCAACCAGATCTTGAACCGAGGGAGATTCTAACAAAGAGGCAGAGCCTGTCTCTGCTGTCGGACTTTCTGTTGGGCTGAGAGGAGGGGTTTTTCTTTGAATTTTATTTGTTAGTTTATTTAAAAAATCTATTTTCATAGGGGTTGTTTGAGGGTTTCTCCATTATAAATTTCATAAAAGAGTTTTATAAGTTCTTGATTCTCGAGTTGTCTGGCAGTTAACCCCAAGCGGCCAAAGAGTTTGACAAGATGGTCTTTTTTTGGAGCAAGGGAAACTTGCGCTTTTTGTAAAATATGTTCTTTGGGGAAAGGGAGAGATTTGCTTGGCTTTAACACTGAAGTTAAAGATGAGCTGACTCCCAATTCTAAAGAGGAAAAAGGAATAATAACATAAAATTTTTTATCAAGAACATTGTTTTTCTTAACTGTTTCAGCTACAAATTTTCGATAGGAATTAATAAGATTTTTTAATAATGGCGAGCTTTCTTTTTTGATTTCTTGTTTTTCCAAAAGGTCGAGATAAGAAGAAATATCTTTTTTTTGCGACCTGATTAGTATTTGAATAGGGAAGGTTAGCGAATTAAGAAGGGCTCCATAAGCATAAATAATTGCTTCCTGCTCTTTTTCGGAAAGAAGATCAAAATTAACAGAGGAGACAGTTAGCACCATGGCGCAGGAACCGTCTTTGAGAAGGACCAGATTCCCTATTATATCCTCAAAAGGGAGTTGCTCTTGTGTACTGGCGCGAATAGCAATTTGGGCAGGATCCATCTTTTATAAAAATTTCTAAATCCTAATTTCTAATTTCTAAACAATTCAAAATTTCCCAAATTCAAATGCTCAAATATTAACGTTTTAGAAATTTGGTATTTAAGCTTTGGCTTTGTTTAGTCTTTAGAGTTTAGTGTTTAGAATTTCAGAGTTTTGTATTATTTGCTGACAATTTCAATTGGTGGAACGATTTTACCCTCAAGGTTTACTTTGATTATATCAAAATCAATTCCCTCTTTGGTGGTTTCGATTTCATAAGTTCCATTATGTAAAGGGGTTGCGCTTAGGAATTGTCCTAGTTGATTTGTTTTAAAAGCGCGGACTGGATTTCCGTCGCTATCGCGAACCTCTAAAATTGCTCCTTCGACAATTTTCCCTTCTTTAGTCCGAACATAACCCACAATAAGGTTGGGCATTGAAGGAGTTGCGGGAATGACGACTGCCGGATTGAAATTTGCTTCCACACTTTTCGCTTTAGGCCTTGTTTTTGGAGGTGGAAAAGGAGGTGGCAGATTTATCCCCAGCAGAGGAGAAACTTTAGGCGCAGTTGGAGGAGACACTGTTTTTTGGACCGACGTGTCTAGTGGAGGACTGGCTTCTTTTATTGGCTCAGGCGTTGGTTTTGTGGCAACAGGCGGGGGAGAAACTGGAAGAGTGGAGACTTTTTGGGGTTTAATTAACCGGCTAGTTCCAACGGTTTTTTGTTGCCAAATATATTGGGTGGGAGAATAAATTCTTTTAAAAAAGGCAATAATCCAGGTGTCTACCGGCCGGCCTTCAAAAGGGACAAACGCCATTATTGCTCCTAGACCGGCAAAAAGGGGGATGAGTAACCATTTTATTAAGCCGGGCGGATTGATGGCATAAACAATTAAGGCGAAAATGACCCCGCTTGCCAATTTGCCGAATTGTTTGAGGGTCATATCGCCCACTAGGCGAAATTCATAACTGGTAATTGGTTGCGGGACAGGATGTTGTTCCATATGTACTCTCTATGTTAATAGTTATCAGAAAACCTTTCAAGCATAACAAAGTCGGTCAAAAGATACTTTTTCAGATGAGGTTGTGCTCAAGGGGTTTCTTTGTCGTACGGGCAAGTTTCTCCTTCGGTGAAATACCCATGTTTTCCACATCTCCCACAGTGAATTCGCCTACCAGAACCTTCGGCTGCTAATGGAGGAAGAAAAGAAAAAGGAGAACTTGACTGAAAAAAAGAAGAATAAAGTGCTCCACAGGAGCCGGCAGTTAACACTCTTCCTGTTCTTTTTTGAAATTCCTTCTCGAGGTATACTCCTATGCTGGCTTGTTCAGACCAAGTTTTTGCTTGATTAATTTTTTGAAAAAGCTGGGGAGTGTAAAGTTCTTCTATTGTTTTGTTAATTCTAATTTTTTCAGCGAGATCTTTTCCTTGGCTAATTGTTTCCCAAACATCGTCCGGCAAGTTTAGGTTTTTAAGAAAGGCGGTCAGAGAATTGCCTGGAACTTCGAGAGGTAAAGGGGTTTGCCTTAGTATCTCAGGGTCAGAGAAAGTTGTCGGATCTACTTTAAGAGAAGAAAAATCAAGAAGAGTGCGAGCTTTTTTAGCACATTCTTCTGCTTGATCATAAGTACATAAAGTGCGGAAGAAAAGATATTTTTCATTATTGACAGAAATTAATTGGTAAATTCCAATTCGGGTTCCTTCTTTGAAAGAGGTTTCATTTCGGGGACTAATCCAGACCATAATTTCTTGAGGGTTGCTGTCCGGCCATTGTCCCAAAGTTTCCAGAATTTCGCTCTCTTTTGGTTCGAGTGAAAAAGTCCAGATCTCAATTGATTTTCGTTTTTCTTCTGTTGCCCACTTATAAATTTTAGTGGAGGCAATAATAACCGGGTCAAGGCTTTTTTCGTCAGCCCATTGGCGGAAACGGTCTAGCTTTATTGCCACAGGATTTATTCTTTTACCTAAGGAAGTTTTGGAAGCCTCAATAATACCCGAAGAACTGTCAAGAATGATTTCTTGGGGGTTTTTTCTTTGCCAACTACTGATTTCAAAAGCAAATTGCTCTTTTGTTAAAGGCATATTTTTCCTGCTCGGGATTCTCCTTCGCCAAAGTTTCGAAAGGATAAATTGGTTGCAGAGCATTCTGGCTTATCGGCATTGCTCGGACTATTTATGGTGAGCGAAGTCGAACTACAGCTGCGGCACAGCTTCCGCTTTTACGGAATTTCCTCCTTGCAACCTAAAGATTATCTTAGACGTTTTTTAAAAAAAATCAAGAGCTTGGGGGCTAGCCTGTCTTCAATGAACTTGTGCTGAGCATGGCCGAAGTGAAGGAAACTATTTAAAACGGAAGGTTGAGGTTCATAATTCCAAACGTAAGGGTTTGAAGGAGCAAACCTGCTTCTGTGTATCTGTCAACTTCACACATGATAGGTAATTTGTCGTTTTTTCTTTCGTCCTGCTAATTTTAATTTCCCCCTTTTTTTGTCTGGCTTCCAGCCTAGCCTTCTCTTTTGAAAAAATTGTTGGATTTGATATAATTAGGGTATATGACAGAACAAGAAGGCGGTTCTCCCCCTCCACCAGAAGTACAAAAAGCTCAGCAATCCGAAGCTCCAAAACCTTTTCAGCCAAGTTGGATAATGGAGAAGGAAGATGAGTTTTCTGGTTTTAATCAAGATTTACAAAGACACGTAAGGTCGCTTCATCGAACACCAGAATTAGTGATGACCCCAGATTATCTTAGAGAACGTTATTTTAAAATAGACGAGGCGGTGACAGAAGGAAAAATACCAGAAGAGGAAGCGGCGATAGTGTTGGGTAAAATCGCTAAGAGGATAGAAGAATTAGAGTCACAAACAGAAGCGCCAAAAAAAGAAGCTTTTGAGACGAGAAGAAAACTTTCTCCCGAAGAGGAAGAATTACTTCAAAAGGCAAAAGAAGGGAAGCCTCTTTCTTCAGAAGAAGCGAGAAGTTTTTATTCATCATTACGGGATATTGAAGCAGAGGGGATTCCCAAGTTACCCGATATAAGAGAAGTAGGGGAAGAGAAATTTAAAAAAATATTTAGAGATAGATTAAGGAACTTAATTGAGGAACAAGCGGATCAAAGTTTTGATCAAAATTGGCGTTTAGTTTACCCTCTAGAAATGGCAATTATGTCTTTGCATCCCCGAGTGGGAGAAGGGGAGACGATTCCTGTTCCGATGATAACTGAGGAAGGAAAACCAGAGATGAAAAACGGGAAAAGGGTTTTTAAAGAGATTGACCCTTCTTCGTTAAGAAAAGAGCTTTCAGGTGAATTGCAAGCTTACAGAGATATTCATAATTATATTTATATTCATAGGAGAGTAGGGGGGGTAACTGCTTTGATTGAGGCAGGGACCTTGCTATCAAGAAAGACAATTTCTACAGTTCTTAGGCCGACTGAAGGAGATAAAGGCCCTTTTGTTGCCGGTGCGTTGCGATGGCTTGAAAAAATAGGAAACGAAGTTTTTGAGAAAAAACAGAGTTTATATACTGAAAGTTATAAGAAAGAGAACAAAACAAAGGAAGAATTGAGGAGAGAAATAGGGGAAAAAGAGCAAGAAGCAAGGGATTTTGTAAGTGATCCTAAGTTTAAGCCGGCTGAAGGAGAGGAGATTCCTTTTTGGGCAAGAAGAATTGCCGGAGGGTTATATAGTGGCCTTCACGAGTCAGCGAGGCATGATTTACAAATTAACGAGTCAGGAGATTTTTTTACGGACAGGTTGTTTCATAATTCGGAGAGAGTCAAAGAGCAATGGGAAAAGTGGGGAAGGCCTCCTTGCAAAGATTTATACGAATCTTTAGATTTGCAAGTGCACGGGTTTTTTGAAAAAGTCCTTTTGGATAAGTATGAGGACAATAAGGTAGGATTTAGTACCTTTTGCAATAATTTAAAGATTAAGTATAAAAGAGTAGACGAAAAGGAAAAAAGGATCGTTGGATTAGATTTATCGAATGCCCAATTTGAGAAAATAAATTTTACGATTGCAAATGGAGAAAAGCAGAACTTTCTCCCTATTGCTTCAGATGAAGTAAAGTTAGTGAATTTAACGCTTGACGATGCAGACAAGATAAGAAAGATGATTATGGATCCGAAAGGATTTATTGACGAACCCTCGATGGCAACTCTTAAAAAAGCTTATGAAATGTTTAAACACCTTAAAGGTAAGGCGAGGTCTGATTGGTTCAGACGTGTTTGCGAGCAGGTAGTTTTGTTATATATGGATACCGTACATCCACAAAAGGAAAATGCTTCACCGAGATCGAGAAATTGTCCTGCACAAAAAATTTATCCTGAATTGGTTCCTTGGACATATAATGAGGTAAAAAATCAATTGGATAGAATGACTCCCCCTTTAACAGCCGAAGATGAAGATTTTTTGCTTGAAAAGTTTATCGGATCAAGAACTCAGATAAGGCAAAGAGAGAATCTCCGTGTGGCTACCAAAGTTGGGGGAAGTATGTTAGGTGAATTTATAAAAGCACTTCTAGGTTTAAAATAATCCTTTTTAAGCAGTTAACTACGATTATTTTCCTTCTTTTTCTCTTTGGTATTTTTCTACGATTGCCTTATATTCTCCTTCCTTTTTAGCTCTCATTTGGACTGCTGGAGGATAATGCTCCTGGACAGCTTTATAACCTGCTAACCCAACCCTATATGCTGCCTGGAGGGGTTCTGCGATTGCTGCTCCATATCCGGCGGGTTTCATTTTGAAGGCGGATTTAACCATGTCGGGAATTTTAGGGACAAGTAGGAGCATGCCGAATCCGATAAGGGAATTAGCCATCCCGGCGGCGGAAGCAATTACTGGAGGTGTCCAGGTGGGGCTGTGGCTTCCACACAAAAGCCAGCCGACTAGAAGAGCTAAGGCTACTATTGGAAAAACGAGGATATTTGCCATTAGGTTTTTAAACCAGCTTCCAAAACCTCCTTGGCTTCCAGGTAAAGCACCCATCATTATTTGTATTGGGCCGGCAATAACGGCGATAATTATTTGAACATAACACTGGATTAAGGCAAAAAAGAGTTTAACGATACAAAAAAGGGCGACTATTGCCAGCAAGCCGAGAATAATGGCTCCTGCTCCTGCAGTCAGCCCCAGAGAGGCGCCGGTAGTTGTTACTAATCCTGTTATTAATCCAACCAAAAGAGCACCTCCCATTAGCCCGAGAATTCCTTCCCAGAAAGCTTCTACTCCGCCGCCGAAGATTAGACCAATTCCTTCTCCAAAAGAGAGATTGGCGAATTTTGCTTGCTCTGCGTTGATGTTTATCCAGCCTGTTTGACCAATGACCAAAACCCCAACGTAGATGATGACATAAATTAGGTCAATCATTAGCCCGACAATGGCGTAAGAAAAAGTGACCAAGATTAAGGCAATCACCAATTTTGGAATGGCATTTTGAATAGTAATTACCGTTTTAGGATCAAGTTTGACTCTGAACATAATCGCCAAACCTGTATACAAAAAAGCGATGACAAAGAAAATATAGGCGAGATTTCTGGAGGCTTTCCAAAGAGGTAAGAGATTACTCAAACCCGCAAAACCGATCCCTGCTTGGGCATGAGCCGGCTTAATGATGCCAAAATTTCTTCCCAAATCGGCAAAATATTCCCGGCTGGAAACAGGCGGGTTAGCATAAAGTTCGGAGATTAGATTAACAACAACAGGAATTGCTCCAGTTCCCGTAATGTTGCTGTATTTTTCTTGTGTTGGGCCGAGAACTGCCTCGTCCACTGAGATAATTAAATTTTGGAAAGTTTCGTTGGTTGAACTTTGGAGATTAAACTGTGTCGGTTTTCCGTAAACATTGTTTTCCCAACTTTCAATTTTATTATCCCCGTAGTAAGCAAGAGAAACCTTGAGGGTTAAAGCAAAAAGAAAACAGACGAGAATAAGGATCTTTAATTGTTTCATCTTCTTAAAGATTAACTTATTTTAGATTTATTGTCAATCGCCGGACGAAAAAGCGCAGCAAGCCCAGTTGCAAAGAGCGGCGCAGTTGTCAATATCCTCTCGGTCAGTTCTGACACAGACATCCGGGTTAGAATATTGGCAAGAGCCAAACCCTCCTTCGGGATTTTTCTCAAAAGTTATTTTTTGGCAAACAGCTGGATCATTGCAATCAGTAGCGGGATAGGGGACAGGGCACCCTTGGTTAGTGTAATCTTTGGCTTGCCGATACATTAAGGGATAGCATTTTCCGCTTTCGCAAATGGGGTCGCCATCGCACCGAGGATGATCGCCGGGAACAGCATAGTCGCAAGACCCGTCCGGTAATTTTTGGCACGAAGACATATTCAAAACAGGATCGTCCATACTACCTTGACCTTGCGGGTAGCTGTTGTTATCACAAGGATTAGGAGGACAAAGCGGGTCAATACTTCTGATATCAAACCCAGAAGGATAAAGGCTACAAAGATGAAGACATCTTTGTTTTTGGACAACCCCTTGATTTTTAAACTGGACTTGATTGGGATTACCACCATCGATTTGGACGTCTTTGCCATTAATTTTTGTTTCAAATTCTGAATCGCCGGCTAGCGTGTAATTCCCTTTAATAAACTCACTGGGGAGAAAACTTGACAAAAAGTTTGACTGTTGCCTTAAGGTGTTACCGCCAGCGAGTTGTCCTCTTGTTCTGTCTTCCATTTTGTCGGATTTTTCGGTGGTAGTAATAATTTTCTTTGTCGCTTCAATAATTGTTTCAATAGTTCTGGTTAGGAGCGTATCAAAACTATCTTTGCCTTCAGGAGCAGTCAGCCCGGCACTGCTGCCCTTTTGAGAGATAGTTGTTGGCAGACAGGTTGATTGGTAATTGCTGTAACCAACCTTGGCAATTGGCTGTTGGATTTTAATGATAGGACTTTTGGGAGCTTTGCAGGTTCCGAATACCCCACAGAGAATTTTTGTTTCTCCCAACAAAGAAGCCAGCCAAGAAGAGTAGGTAATACTGGTTTCTGGGATTTTACTATTTTTGTCAGGGGGTACATATTGATTATTTTCGTCCCTTTTCCCGACAAAATGCCTGGCCTGGGCATTAAGTGGTGGATTTTCAATAGACATAATGTCTTTTAAATCTTGAGGCATGAGTTTGTCCAGAGCAGAAGCGAAGTTTTCTTCCATCGTCGAGTAATCCGGGGCTTCTTCTTTGTTCATTTTTAGTTTCCCATTAACTGTTTCTGTTTCGCTCGAGGTACCTTCAACACCGGCTACTGTAGGTGTGGGAGTGAGCATTTCCTCTCTTGTCGATTGGGAATACGAAGAGAACTGGTAATCAGTGCAAAACATACTGCTTTGGGGCTTGATGATTTCGGGGGTAGGGGTAAAGTCGGGAGGAAGAGCAAGACTGCGCCTTGTATAGAGTATTAAGAATAAAGCGTTCAGAGATAAAAAAAGCAGGAGCTTTTTCATTTTTGAACTTTCTAAAAGATAAAAGATAAATGTATGTTCACCCCTACTTTGGTATTTCGAATTTGGTGACATCGACGCCAGTAATAGTTTTTATCAATAAGAGAATAAACCAAATGCCCATAAAAAGGACTAAGCCCAAGACAGCAAAAGTAATTGTTTTTCTTGCTTTTTCAATTTGTTTAGCTTCGCCGCCAGCAGTAATAAGCTGAAAAGCGCCGACAATAAACATAATAAAAACTGCCAAACCAGCGATGGGAGTTAAAACGCGGACAATGTTAGTAAAAAGACATTCAAGACCTTGGATAGTAGCAACATTATCCTCGGCGACACAATTGGCTGAAATGTCTTTCCATGGTTGGGGGAGGGCTTGGGCATAGACAAACGAGGGAGTAGTAAGTAGCAAGTAACAAGTAACAAGGGAAAACAAAAACAAAATTAAAGCTTTCTTCATTATTTAAAGTTTAGCACAAATAGCAAAAAGAGTAAAGCACTATAACTTAGTTGCCAAAAAGCCCTGTACTAAAAAAATACAGGGCTCAAAAATTTCTCTAAAAAGTCTTAAACAGCCTTTTTTTACTGCTGGTTATACAGTGTTGGAATATT
>Ga0078972_1004143_pt1 | contig 40966 bp, 26 predicted proteins | sample YelNatPaOPGAMG01_FD_67568 | JGI IMG/M metagenome (GOLD analysis project Ga0078972, IMG submission 67568) | Hot spring thermophilic microbial communities from Obsidian Pool, Yellowstone National Park, USA - OP-RAMG-01 (SPADES assembly) (version 2) | ecosystem: Environmental > Aquatic > Thermal...
GGCAAGGGGAGTTTGCCCTCGGCGGTTGTTCAGGGGGGGGGGGGTAGGGGTCGACCCAAAGAGGGGGGGGGGGGGGGGGGCCCCCCCCCCGCTCGCCAGAGTTACGCAATCCCGCTCGCCGAAGTGTCAAATCGCCCCGTGCTCAGTATACCTTACAGGAGACGGCGAGCTCCCGTGTACAATTAAAGAAACCTTGGATCGTTGAGACTGTATCGTGACTTCCCCGAATAGCAACCGCGAGACGGCTCATCTGCCGCACTTACAGCCCAGCGGCACCTTCACGCCGGGCGTCATTGAGGACATTCATGCTAAAGCTGAGTTGGGCCGTTATCGCATTCGCGGCTTCGGCACCCTGCGGCCGCGCACCTGGGCCACCTTTGACGACCTGACTTTTCTCCCCGCTGGTTTAACACGCATTCCTCTGGAAGGCTACCGTGAACAATGTTCGACGCGCACGGTCCTCGGCACACGGCATGCCGCCAAACCGGTCGAGCTGGACATTCCCATCATGATTACGGGGATGAGCTTCGGTGCCCTGTCGTACAACGCCAAGGTGGCGCTGGCGCGTGGCGCGACAAAGGCAGGCACTTCGACAACCACCGGCGACGGCGGCATGTTACCCGCCGAGCGCGAGAATGCGCGCGTGCTCATCTACGAAGTCCTGCCCAGCCGCTATGGCATCAACATTCACCACCTCCGCCAAGCCGACGCCGTCGAATTGACTATTGGGCAAGGGGCCAAGCCGGGGACGGGAGGGTTGCTGCTCGGCTCCAAAGTATCGGCGGAGATAGCGCAGCTACGCGATCTGCCGCCCGGCGTCGATCAGCGCAGTCCGTGCCGGCACCCAGATTTTCTCGGTCCCGATGATATGAGAATCAAGATCGAAGAACTCCGTGAAGCGACGGATTGGCAAGTGCCGATCTTCGTCAAGCTGGGGGCCAGCCGGGTCTATGACGACGTGAAGTTGGCGGCCAAATGCGGGGCGGACGTGGTTGTGATCGACGGCATGGAGGGCGGCACCGGTGCTTCGCCGGACTTGCTGCAAGAACACACCGGCATTCCCACCCTGGCCGCCGTGTGCGAGGCCCGCGCCGCTCTGGAGGAAATGCGCCTCTTCGGCGAGGTCAATCTGATTATTGCCGGAGGCATCCGTCACGGCAGCGACGCCGCCAAGGCGTTGGCCTTGGGTGCGGATGCCGTCTATGTGGGCACCGCCGCGCTGATCGCCCTCAATTGCAACAAGCCGCTTTATCTCGAAGATTATTACGCCTTGGGGGCCGCGCCCTACGCTTGTCATCACTGCCATACCGGCCGTTGTCCGGTCGGCATCACCACCCAGGATCCCGAGTTGATGAAGCGGCTGGAGATCGAGCCGGCGGCGGAGCGCGTGGCCAACTGGCTGCATGCGACAGCATCGGAGATTCAGATTTTAGCGCGCGCGTGCGGCAAACGCGATGTGCATGACCTGGAACCGGAAGACCTGCGGGCGCTGACCGGCGAAGCATCACTTATCACCGGACTGCCGCTGGCAGGGACAAACACGGTCTTCGGCGGCGGTCCCGGATGGAAGCGCAGGGAAACCTGACCACGAAGGTGGGGGCGACGGAGGTAGTCCTCTGTCGTCTACGGTGGGGAAAACCTCAGCTCTTGCAGTAGCGAGGCCCTATCACAAGGGTTGCAACTGAGGCTCTTCTGTACGAATGTAGAGCAAACGATTACAGCACGTACAGGGGATGACTTCATGGGGCAAACGGGCGATTTCTCCAACATATCCGCAAGCTGGGCAAGAGAAGCGATAAGCCCGCTCTATTTTGCGCTTGCCCAGGAACCGAGTGATGACGCCGCTCTTGGGTTGGAACGAGGGCGTAGCTGTCGCCACCAACGGAACTTCCTTAAGGCCGTCCAGCACGATGAAATAGAGCTGTCCCGTCTCGCTGCCCAGAACGACCTCGGACCCAGACGGCGCCAGGTCGCCGCACAGTGGCCGGATGGAATAGGCCCATTCCCGCTGCATCTCCAGGTCGGGCATCGACCACACTGCCATCCAGCCGTCGGCGTGGACCGTCAATACCGAAGCACCATTGCCCAAAAACCAACAGCCGCGGACTTCTTCCTTCGCCTGGACCGACCGAGCTTCTGCATAGCGCCGCAGGTCCCACAGCTTGACGGTGCCATCCCGGCTTCCGGAGACGGCCCATTGTCTATCGCGGGACAGGCAAGCGGCCGTGACGCGGTCGGCATGGCCTTCGAGCAGCGCAAGCGGCTGAGCACAATCGGCATCCCACAAGCGCAGGGTACCGTCGTGCGACCAGGAGAGCAGTTGCTTGCTGTCGGCAGACCAGCAGCAGCCGGCCACAATATCTCGATGGCCGGCGAGCGCTCGGCTTTCGTGTTCCTTGCCGACACGGTACAGTTGCAGTTTGCGGTCCCAAGAAGCTGTGGCCAGGCTGCGGCCATCGGGCGCGAACTGGATCGAGGAGATGGGGCGAATGTGCGCGACAAAGGTCCGTATGCGCTGGTGCGAGACGGCATCCCACCAACTCAAGGCCCCATCCATTGAGCCGCTGACCCAGGCTGTTCCATCGGGAGCGAAAGCGCAGGCGGACAACGGCTTGAGGGCGGCCTGCAAGGAAGCGGCTGGCTGCGCATCTGCCGCTAGCCACAAACGCAGGCAGCCGTCCCATCCTGCCGAAAGCACGAAGGCCCCATCATTACTGTAAGCGCAAGAAAACACCTCGCCGCCGTGTCCTCCCTCCGTTCTGCGGTCGCACTCGTGCAACGTCTGCATGGTTGCAGTCCCTCCTCTTTCCTGCCAGCCGGGGCGCCGGCAGGGACGTCCCCTAAAAACATAGCTCGCTTTTTGCATTCACGCGGAGACAAAATCATTCAAGTTTTCAGGCCGCGAAACCGCCTTGACAGAAATTCCCTGTTTGACTATTGCTCCGCTCTCCCGTGCGCCAGTACGTACCGGACGCCAGTAAGGCCCTAACTCATGCAAGTGATGGAACGCTTCCTTCTACCCGCCGTCCGCTGTACTGCCGTGATGCTCGGCTTGCTGCTCGGCGGCCGGGACACGTTGGCGCAACTGGCCGCTGCGCCAGGGAAGGTCCTCATTAGCGACGTGATTATCACCGGCAATCAACGGATGAGCACCGAGCAGATCAAAGTGCGCCTGCGCACCAAAGTCGGCGACGAATACAATCCCGCCGTCGTCGATGAGGACGTACGCGAACTGTACAAGACGGGCCAATTCAGCAACATTTATACGTGGCTCCAGCCGGATGGAAACGACCACGCCAAAATCTTTTTCAGCGTCCGGGAAATGCCCAACATGGTACAAAAAGTCACTTTCCTGGGCAATAAGCACATCAAGCCAGAAGACCTGAAAAACATCACTGGCGTTCGGGAGAGTACACCACTCAATCCCAATCTCAATCGCCAGGGCTGTCAGAAGATCATGGAGAAGTATTTCGAGCAAGGCCGCTGGCTCGCCGATTGTCAACTCCTCAAGGGCGGCGACTTGGCCGATACCGAAGTAGTCTATCAAATTACCGAAGGTCCAAAGGTCAAAGTGCGCGACATCCGATTCGTCGGCGACTTCCATCATTTTGTCAGCAGCGCCCGCCTACGGACGCAAATCAACTCATCGCGGGAATGGTTTCATCTCCTAGGCGGCACCTATAATAAACAGATGGCGGATGCCGACGTCGGCAAGCTCTATGAATACTTTCACAGCTTTGGTTTTCAGGATGCCCGCATTTCTCTGGAGACGCAGCGGACGGCCGACGGCAGCGGCGTGATACTTATTTTCCACATTCAGCTAGGTCCCCGCTATAAAATCCAGGATGTGCCGGACGTGCATGGCAGCCGGGAAATTCCCCGCGAACAGCTGATCGCTTTGTCCAGTTTCAAACCGGGCGATTATCTCGATCAAGGAAAGATAAAACGCGATACCAAGGTCATCACGGACTACATGGGGGCCAGCGGCATCGATGCCCGCGTGGACGCCATCCCCGTGTGGGTTCCCGACACGCCTGGCGTATGCAATGTGCGCTATGAGGTCGTCGAGCGTCCGCCGGCGCGTGTCGGCCAAATTTTTATCATCGGCAACGAGCGCACGCGTGATAATGTCATTCTCCGGCAGGTGCCGCTTTTCCCTGGCCAAATCTTGACCTTTCCCGACCTGGATATCGCCAAGGCCAACCTGATGCGCCTGGGCATCTTCACCAGCGGCCAGGATGGTCCGCCTCCGGAAGTCAATGTGCTCGACCGCGAAGGCGATGCAGAGTTCAAAGACATCGAGATCAAGGTCAACGAGGCCAACACCGGCAGCTTGATATTCGGCGTCGGCGTCAACTCCAATACCGGCCTGGTCGGCAGCATCGTGCTCAATGAGCGCAATTTCGACCTCTTTAATCCACCGACTAGCTTACAGGACTTCCTCAACGGCCGGGCCTGGCGCGGTGGCGGCCAAAACTTTCGCATCACCGCCATGCCCGGCTCAATCTTGCAGATGTATGATGTCTCCTTCATCGAGCCGTACTTGTTCGATACGCGCAACAGCCTTAATGAAGACCTTTATTATCGCCAAATGTATTTCAACGAATATTTCGAGCAGCGCGAGGGCAATCGGCTCACCTTGGGACGGCAGCTGAATCGCTTCTGGAACGTCGCCCTCGGCACGCGCGTCGAGAACGTCAACGTCAGCAAGATCCCCAGCGGTGCCCCCATCGATTACACCTCGGTGGAAGGCAACAATTTCCAGGTCGGCTTCCCCCTCACGATCACGCGCGATAGCCGGGATTCTCTCATTCGCCCCACTCAGGGCAGCCAAATTCAGGCGTCTTATGAAGAGCTGACCGGCGAGTTCACCTTCGGAGTGTTCAATTTCTTGGTCAACAAGTTTTTCACGACCTTTCAGCGTCCCGATGGCAGCGGTCGGCAGGTCCTGGTCTATCGTGGCCAACTCGGCATAGCCAGCGCCCAAACCCCGGTTTACGAACGCTTCTTCGCCGGGGGATTCACGACCATCCGTGGGTTCCAGTGGCGCGGCGTCGGCCCGAACGTCAACGGCTTCTTCACCGGCGGCGATTTCCTGCTGCTTAACAGCCTCGAATATCAAGTGCCCGTCACCGCCAACGATCAGATCTTCCTGGTCGGCTTCGTCGACAGCGGTACGGTATCGCCGCGCATCACCGACTTCGAAAACTATGCGGTTTCTGTCGGTTTCGGCATCCGATTCACCGTCCCCATGTTGGGACCCGTGCCCATCGCCCTGGATTTCGGCTTCCCCGTTGTCAAGCCGCCGGGAGACATCACGCAGGTCTTCAATTTCTGGATGGGCTTCTCGCGCTAAGTCTACGGCGTAGGAGCGCCAAGGGGAGCGACCGAAGGCATATGTCTTCCCGGCCGGGTGTACACATAAGGGTAAGGGGCGCCGTTGTAGGACCAATAACCATAGCCGTCGTAGGGACTTTGCACGACGCGCGGACGGAGCCAGCCATTGTAGGTCACGCCATAGTTTTGCCACACCTGGTAGGCGCTGGGCTGATAGCCGGGGACCGGACAAGGCGAGGCCGCCAGAGGCAGAGTCGGAACAGGTTTACCTGCCGGAGGCAGGACGCCGCGAACCATACTGCCAGCAGGCAAGACTTGAGGTGGCGGCAACACTTGAGCACGGGCTTCGTTCGGGAACAGTATGATCGGCAAGAACAGAGCAAGCCAAACAAGTGGAAGCTTCATGCAGGCCCTCCTCGGAAGGCAGTGTCAAGGAAGTGGGGCTGGGGGCCTTTTCCTGATTATTCCATTGTCGCATTCGCTTGACGGCCTGTCAGGCAACCGGTGTGCAGATGGGAGAGAAAAGGAACCTGTCCCACACGCAAAATCGCTATTTCCGTTAGAGTTAGCAGCCTTTTCTCTCCTCCGCCAGGAGAGAATTTGTTTGATATACGGGGCACGGTTGAATGGGGCCCAATTCCTCCCCCCACCCCAACCCTCCCCCACAAGGGGGGAGGGAGAAACAAGCCTCCCTCCCCCCTGGTGGGGGAGGGCTGGGGTGGGGGGGGAAAGGAAAAAATGTCCGATCTCCCCGTGCTCAGTGTAGCTCTACAACCCAATCTCTTTTGTCTTTTAGTCGTGTGGTCCCTGGAATGCGTGGGGACTTCTCTGGGGTAGCGCGAATGGCGGCAGCACGGGCATCTTGAGGAAGCGGCGTTTCTGCGGATCGTAATCAACCCACTGCGACGGTAGACGATACAGATACCGGCCGACGCCGAACTTGACAGCGGCGCGCTTGAGGGCATCGCTGAAGGCGGCCTTGCGGCGATCGCCTTCGTCGGGTTGCTCGCTCGGCCCGCCGACATCCATTTTGGTGATCCATTCGTCGCCTAGCCGCAACCGCAAACGACAGACGACGGAGCCGTCTGGCAGGCACTCGTATTCGTCCTGCCAGCCGGCCACCCCCAACACCTCGTCGAGGCGATCCTGAATGACGCGCGCGTCCACGTAGGCCAAGGCCAGGGCACGATTGCCGCTGACGACTGCCGGCTTGAATTTCACTTCCCGCGGATCAAACGGGGCCGCCAGCGCCGCGGTCAATTCCTCAACGCCGGCAGACACAGAGGTAATCGAGACACGCATGGTAGGTTTCTCCTCAGTTTTGCGGATAGAGACCTTTGAATAGTGTACGCATGTATCCTATCAAAATCCAGGTTAGGAGGCGTGGCAGACTTGCCCGGCGGGGAGGGTCTTTCGACCGATCTTTTCAAAAAAAGCATTTTTTCCGGCAATATTCGGTTGACAATCTCGTCTTTGCCTTCTACTCTCGCTCATATTGCGTAGTTGTTTCACAACCCCTAAACACGTTTTTGCGAGGAGATCGATGGCCGACAACAATGCACCCAAGGCCAAGGCGATGACCAAGTCCGCGCTGTATCAGGAGATCGCCGCCACCACCAAGCTAACGCGGAAGCAGGTGGCGGAGGTATTCGACGCTCTGTCGAAGGTAGTGGCGCGCGAGTTGGGCAAGAAGGGGCCCGGCGTGTTTACGCTGCCGGGTATGGCCAAGATGAAACTGGTGCGCAAGCCTGCGACCAAGGCGCGCCAGGGCATCAACCCCTTCACCAAGCAGCCGCAAATGTTCAAGGCCAAGCCGGCCCGCAACGTCGTCCGCATTCGGCCGCTTAAGGCGCTCAACGAAAAGGTCAAGTAAGCTCGTCTGGGTTAGGTGGTTGGGGGGGGGCTAACTACCTAACCACCTAACCACCTCTGCAAGGGGCTGGTAGAGAACATGCCGAGGAGGTATGCTGGAAGATGCCCAAAGGACTGGGGGTCGATGCCAGCGTGAGCAAGCAGAAGAGCAAGACCGACCGTGCTGTGCGGAGGAAGACAGCCGTGCCTCCCAGCGAATTTCCGACGGGATCTGTGCCGCCGCCTCCGGTTGCGGCCGTCTCCCCCTCAATGGCTCCGTCTCTTCCCCCTATCAACGGCGATGAAGAAGCCGCTTTGGCAGGCCCGGCGAATGCGGATGGTCCGGCCACTCCGACCGAGGAGGCGCCGGTCCCCCCTATGCCGGGGCCACTAGCCGCGCTCTCTCTGGAACAGCGCATCCGGCATTTGGAGGAAGCGGTGAAGTTGCTTCAACAACGCCATGCTGCGGGGCCGTCCCCCACTGCTGCGTCGGACGCCCCCGCGCCGCCTCCTCCGACAGCGATACGGCTCGACCCGGCTCAATCACCGTCGCTCCCGGCTGCTCCCGTTGCCGTCCGCGTTCCTGACCCGCCCTCTCTGGCCGCTCCCTCCGTTGCCCGCGGGAGTGTGCTGTGGCTCTGGTGGGACACTTGGGCGGAAGCACGCGCCATTGTCCGCATGTTTGTCGATCCTCGCTATCGCATGGCCCGCTCAGCACGGCTGCTGCCTCTTGTCCTGGTGGCTGCCATCCTCACCTCATCCTACTGGGTGCCGTTTGCCTCACTCCCTGTCCTGGGTGGATGGCTGGTCAAGGCGAGTGATTTGTTCTTGGCGTTTTTGTTGTTCAAGTGGCTGGGTCATGAGGCGCGGCGCTATCGGCAGACCTCGCCCGACTTGCCAGCGAACTTGCGGCTTTGAGGGCCCCGAAAGGGAAGAAACGGTATGATTCGACTCGGTGTCAATATCGATCACGTGGCCACGTTGCGGCAGGTCCGCCGCGCCCTCGAACCGGATCCGGTAGCGGCGGCGGTGCTGGCCCTGCTTGGCGGCGCTGACGGCATCACCGTCCATCTGCGCGAGGATCGCCGCCACATTCAAGAACGCGACCTGCGCTTGCTGCGGCCCGTTGTGACCAATCGCCTCAACCTGGAGATGGCGGCGGTGCCGTCGATCGCCGACCTCGCCTGCGAGATCAAGCCCGATGAGGCCACGCTGGTGCCGGAGCGACGCGAGGAACTGACCACCGAAGGCGGACTCGACGCGATCGCCAACGAGAAAACCATCGAACGCATCATCAAGCAGCTGCACGCCGCCGGCATTGAAGTCTCGTTGTTCCTGGATCCCGATCCGCGCCAGATCGAAGTGGCCCACCTCCTCCGCGTTCACGCAGTAGAGATCCAGACAGCGCGTTATGCGGAGGCGCGGACGCCGGCAGATCGCCGCCGCGAGCTGGACGCGCTGCACCAGGCCGCCGTATTTGCAATGGAGCGCGGTTTGCACATTCACATGGGGCACGGCTTGAATTATCACAATGTGCAGGCCGTGGCGGCGATTCGCGGCGTCGAAGAGCTGAACATCGGCCATAGCATCGTCTCACGGGCCGTGCTGGTAGGTATGCAGCAAGCGGTACGCGACATGAAAGAGGCCATCCGCCGCGGACAACGCTCCGCTTAGCGTCGCCTCGCAAGAGGGATGCGGAGCCAAGAAGGGAGTTGGCGTCGGATGCAACCAAGGGCGGAATATCTTCCTCCCTAATCCAGAAGCGATTCAGCGCGTGCAACGAGATTGCCTGCAACGATTGTTGCGCGCATCCGAAGCGATTGCCCCGGTTGCCAGTCGAAAAGGACAAGATCGGCTGCCGCACCGACTTGCAGCGGCCGCGCTTCTAGGCCGAGCAGTTGCCGCGGCCGCGCTGCCGCCATGTCCAGTGCCTCAGTCAGAGAAACTTCGCCCAGCGCGAGAAGATGACCGAGGCAAGCATCCGTGAAGACCCCGGAACCAGCCAGAAAAGGCGTGCCAGGAACGACGATACGGCCGGTCGGCAGTACTTCTAATTCCTGGTCCCATTCGCGGTAGCGACCGGGCGGCAGACCGGCAAGGCTGCTGGCATCGCAAGTGAGGATGGTTCGTGCCGGTGTTTTCACACGCAGGATACAACGCAACAGGGCGGGCGGCAAATGATGGCCGTCGCTGATGACGCTGGCCCATAGTTGGTCGGCGGCCAGCTGTTCCCATAGATAGTTGTCGTGTCGGGGAAGCAAAGCATGGCAACCGTTGCCCAGGTGCGTCGCCAGGCGCGCGCCGGCAGCGATGGCGGCGCGGATGCAGGCGCTCGACGCCGCCGTGTGGCCCAGGGCGACAACCACGCCAGAAGCGGTGAGTTTTTCGATGAACGGCAAAGCGCCGTCGTGTTCCGGAGCGAGCGTGATCAGACGAATGCGCCCGCCGGCGGCATCCTGAAAGCGGCGAAATTCATCCCAAGCGGGCGGGCGAACGTGGCGCAGCGGATGGGCGCCGCGTGGGCCATCCTCAGCGCTGATGTATGGCCCTTCCAGATGCAATCCCGGCAGGGCGCGGGCCAACTCGGCATCGGCTGTGCAAGCGCGGTCAATGACAGCGCAGCTGTGCAGCAGGGCTTCGCGGGAATTGGTGATGAGGGTGGGACAAAAGGCTGCAATGCCGTGGCGGTAGCAGACGGCGACGACGCGACGAATGTCGTCCTCATTCAGGTGCGGCGAATTGAAGCTGATGCCGTCGCAACCATTGATTTGCAAATCGAACAAGGCCGGTGCGATCCAGCCTGCTTCGACATCTACGCGGCCCTGTCCCGCCGGAGTCAGGCGCGCGATGCGGCCCTGCTCGCAGATAAGATCCACGGGTTCGCCGCTGGCATAGTGCCGGGCGCGGAGGCGCAGGAGGTTCATTTTCATACTCACTTTGTTGCCTCACTCGCGGCGCCTGAAGGCGAGCCAAGCGCCAAAGAAAGTCACCAAGGCGCCGGCCAGGGCCCCAATGCCGAAGAGTAGCACATCTCGGCGGTCCAGACGCCATCCCCAGACAGGCCGGGCTTCAAGGACGGAAGGACTTATGGATACAAGTTCCACGTCCACTTGCTCGATCGACTCGGCACTTGTCTGCGGAGTGTTTGCGCTGAGAGGACATTCCAAGTTGCGGGGCGGCTCAGCTGCGGGCTTCGGGCGAAGTTTTTTCTTGGTGTGCTTGCCTGTCCGTGCCGGCCCTTCTGAGGCAGTCCGTACTTTGTCAGCCGGCTTGATTGGCACAACGGACGGTATATTACCGGAGGGCGGTTTGGGCGACTTGGCAGCCGGCAACGCCGAGCCGGAGGGCGGTTTGGGGGGCTTGGCGGCCGGCAACACCGAGCCGGAGGGCGGTTTCGTCGCCGGGGCGGTCTGGGCCGTTGCTCCCGGCGATTGCTTGCCGGTGTCCATTTCCAACCAGGTCAAATAAGGTCGCATACGCGGGTCGGCTTCCGGAACGGCCAGCGGTTCGTTGCCGGCAACGAGGAAGACTTGTAAGGCTTGGGCGGCGCGCTCCGGCGTGGGATAACGCTGGGCGGCATCTTTGGCCATCATCCAGTTGACGATCTGCTGCAAACCATCGGGCACTGCCGGATTGAATGCTTTGAGCGGCTTGGGCGCCTCGGTGGCGTGCCGAATCATCTGACTGATGATGTTGGTATCCGGGAAAGGCGGCTGTCCGGCCAGCAAATGATAAAGTACGCAACCCAAGCTGTAGATGTCGGCACGGATGTCGATGGTGCGGGGATCGTGGGCCTGCTCCGGAGACATATAATCCGGCGTGCCCAAAAGGACGCCCTCACTGGTCAGGTTCTCCTCTCCTGCCGTCTCGTCGAACAGAGTACGGCCCAAGCCGATATCGAGGAGCTTCAACGTGGCCCGGAGCGTGCTGTCGGGGGTCGAGCCAACCAGCATCATGTTGGCCGGCTTCAGATCACGGTGGACCAGTCCTTGGGCATGGATGTGTTGCAAGCCCTGGAGTGCCTGGTAGACGAGGCGGACGGCCTCGCCGGGCGGCAGTTTGCCGCGGCGCGTGAGCACTTCTTCGAGCGTCTCGCCTTCCAGATACTCCATGACGATGTAGTGCAAGCCGTCGGCGGTCCCTGTCTGGAAAGTGCGGACGATGTTCGGATGTTTGAGGCGCAGGGCCAGGCGGGCCTCGCGCTGGAAGCGTCCGAGCAGATTGGCGTCGAGGGCCTTGGAGGGCGGCAACACCTTGATGGCGACAATCTGGCCCAGCTGATGTTGGGCCTTGTAGACGCCGGCCATACGCCCCTTGCCGAGGCGCTCGAGGATCTTGTACTCGTTGAGGAAGAACCCCTCCGCATGGCCGCGCGCCAGGAGTTGGGCTTGATATTCGGTGAGATATTTATTCGCCACCATCCACGAGGCGAAATGGCTCAAATTGCCGGCGTCCTTGGCCTCTTGTTGCCAGCGGGCGAACATGGCCTTGGCTTCGTCGATCGACAGCAGCTTGCTGCGCAGCAGCAAACCGTAGACATTTTGGACGGTCAGTTCCATGTTCCTCTCCGCGGCCCAGACACACCCTATATTATCAGCGCCGACGGAAAGGTGGAATTGACTATTTTCTTATCGTTTCGGTCGCTTTTTCGGGGCCGGTCCCTCCGCCAACGGAGCGAACACTTCACGCAGGGGCAGGTTTAATCCCGGCAGCATATCGCCGCCGTCGAGGCTTTGGCCTTGCCAACCGTATGCCGCTGTGAAAGTGTTCGTGGAGCTTGCGAGCGATCTCCGCTTTGGTGTTCTTTCGACGGAGGACTTCCACGGCCAGATCGGGATAAAGGTCCGGGATAGGTTTTTTTCGGTATCTTGCGATTGGGGAACCGGTCCCAGGAGATGAGAGAAATATCCGGAATGCGAACTATACTGGGCACGGGGAGATGGGACATTTTTCCCTTTCCCCCCCACCCCAGCCCTCCCCCACAAGGGGGGAGGGAGCCTTGGTTCTCCCTCCCCCCTGGTGGGGGAGGGCTGGGGTGGGGGGCTTCTTCCCTCCCTCCCCCCTGGTGGGGGAGGGCTGGGGGGGGGGGCTTCTTCCCTCCCTCCCCCCTCGTGGGGGGGGGGCGGGGGGGGGGGGGGGGGGGGGGGGGTGGGGGCGCGGGGCGGCGGGGGCGGGGGCGGCCCCTTTGCGCCGGGGGGCGCGCCCGTTTCGCCCGGGGGCCGCGGGGGGGCCCTGCCGCGCTCGCCTGCGGCTCGCGGCTAAACGACTTAGTTTTTCAACAAGCGCCAGAACAGCACCACACCCATCAGGCCGACGATCGCATCCGCGCCCCAGACCAGGGGGACCATGTTGAACTTGCCTTCCTTGGCCATGCCAGTGCCGCAGAGCATCAACGGATAATAGACAAAAACGATCGGTAAAAAGCAGGTAATGAACGAACTGAGGTAATCGCTGCGGCTGAACCAGATGCCTACCGGACAACCGACCAGGATGAAAAACAGGCAGCCTAAGCTCAACGCTGGACGCATTTGCAATTCCACATTCAGGGCCACAATTTCCTGTTGGGCCACGTTAATTTTATCGCTGCACGATTTCAAATAATGGGGCAGAGCGTCCGTGTCCCCAATGAGGTGCTTCCAGGCGAAGAACTTGGAGGCGTTCACTTTCAACTCTTCGATCTCCTTTTGCAGCTGTACCCGCCGCTCGAGGATCTCCTGCCAGGTCAGATCGCGCGGGCGGGGCTGGTTCTGTTTGCCGAAATCTTTGGGCAGTTCCACGGTGAACGGCTTGTCCTCCAAAACACCGCTCGAATCGTTTTCGCCCCAAACGACGCAATGCTTGACCAAAACGTCTACCTGTCCCTGGGACGGCCGCACCTGTAGCTCAGCCTCGCGGGCATAGGCCACCCAGTCGATCGCGCCATGTGCATCTTTACGCTTGAAGATCGGCTCGATCAGCTTCTTGTCTTTGACTCCCTTGACAAAGATCTGGTAAGGAAAAGAAGAATAGCGAATTTCGTGATGTTTTTTGAGCAGAGAATAGAGAAGTTCCTGAGCGTCGTTGAAGACCATGGCGCGGAGCAGATAGTGAGTATAGGGAATGATGCGATAATACAAGCCCATCGTGGCCACACTCATAGCCAGGCCAAGGAGGAGGCCAGGGCGGACGACGGTGAGGGCGTTGATACCGGCGGATTTGATGGCGAGGATTTCGTTGTCGGCGGACAGGCGGCCGTAGACCACGCAAGTGGCAAACAGCGTAGTGGCTGGGATGGTATAGGGCAAAGTGCTCGGCACCAGTAAAGGGATGGCGGCGAGGATCTGCGTGGGTCCGAGACCCTGCTGCGACGCTTCGGCGATGATGCCGGCCATGAGCAGGATACCGGTGATCCCCACCAAGGAGAGGAGGAAGACTTTGGTAAGCTCCCACAGAATCATCCGTTGCAGGATGGAGCCAAACACAGCGACCTCCATTGCGATGTGCGTCTTCCTAACATCGGCGCATCCAGGGGGAGCACTTTAAGGCGCTTTTCCTTTTGCATTTGCGCGAGCCGCCGGGTTTATCCCGGCGGCGTTGGCGGCGGGGATAAACTCCGCCGCTCATCGGTTTACGATTTCCCCAACACTTTCTTGATCGGCTCGACCACGCCTGGTATCGGCTCTTTCTCGAAGCGTGGCGAGCTAATCTTGCCGCGCAGCTTAATCTTGAACAGCTGGTCGCTGAAGGCTTGCGAGAGATCGCTGATGCCCGGCGGCAGCATTTGCGGTACATGGCCCCAATCGACGCTGAAATCGAGATGGAGATTGCTGCCGTCGAGGTTGAGCGTGCCCTGACCACGCAGGCTGATGGCGTTGCCGATCAAGTCGATTCCATGAACGCGCATTTGCGGTCCCTCGATGCCGAAGATCATCCGCGCCTGCTCGAAGGCCGTGCTGTCCGGCATACGCAGGCTGATCGCTTTGAGCAAATCCAGAAGCAAAGGCAGCCGATACATCTTGCCGTGCGCCACCTCGATCCGGCCGTTCCCCCGCAGGCCACTCAGATCAGGCCCTTCGCCGGTCAGATGCAGCGCGGCGCGAGCTGGGCCCTGAAGCTGGGCGCCAGGACCGAGATGATTGTGTTTGCCGAATTGTTCCAGCTGCACATGCAGGGCGTCAAGCTTCACTTCGTAGCGCAAGGGCGAGGCGAAAGTGAAGCGCGCCTCGCCGCCGACGAAGCCGCCGAACAAGTTGGCTTTGAGGTCATACAGCGACAGCGTATCCGGTGCTTCGGGGACCGTTTCGAGGCGGCCCTGCAACTGAGTGAACGGTTGCCCCAAGATAGTGGCCCGTTCGAGGACGGCATGTCCGCTGACGCGCTCGAGTTGTCGGCCGTTGTAATGGCCGCGGCACCAAATGACACCGTCTACATCGGTGATTTCGACGCCGGCCTGAAAGGCTTGCTGGCGGAGGGTGGCGCCGCCGTCCCACCAAATTTTCATGGCCTCGCCCGGCGGCGCCGGCGCATCCAAGACCAATTTGGTTTCGACATGCAGCGGTTTGCGGAAGTGCAACGGTTCCAAGCCACGCCGCAAGACCGGGTGCAAGGCGCGCAGGAATTCCTCATCCGGCAGCAGATCATCGCCGCTGATGTCCGTGAACCAGCCCGTGAAACCGCCGGCCGGCTTGAGGACGAGGACCGCCTCTTTCATGCTCAGCTGGCAATTCCCATGTTTGGCGCGGACATCCTTGACGTAGACGTGGCCTTGCTTGTAGCGGACGCTGGCGCTCACTTCCGTCATGGCATAGCGAAAGAAAGTCGGCTGCATGGAGCACCCTTTGACATCGACACGGACATCAATGTCCTGGGGCTGGTCCGGCTGATCGACGACCACCGACTCGAAGTTAAGCCGGCCGCGCAGGGCCAGCATCGCCCAAGCGTTGCGCAAGGCGGCCCGTTCCGGTACTTGCGGCGGTGACAACGCTTGCTCAAACTCCGGATCGAGAAGAATATCTTTGCCGCTGATGGCCACTTTCACACATTCGCGCTTCGGTCCTTCTCCGTTGTCCACGCGAAACGAGCAGCCATTCACGGTGATTTCACCGCCTTTGTGGCTGCCGTGGAAATCGCGGCACTCCCAGTGGTCCGGCTGAATGTCCAGGACGCCGGTCACTTTTTCTAATGGATAGGGGAAGAGGTCGTATTGCAGCGAGGTATCGTGAAAGGTGATGAGGTAGCGGTTGGCGAAACTCTTTTGGCCCCGGCCGCGGTGAATAAACACTTTGATGTTCGCCAGGCCCGCCGGCTGAAGCAGCTTTCGTGGCTGCTCGGGCTGCCCCAACTCCCGACTGGCCGACGGCAAAAACGTCCGTGCCAGTTCCCGGCTTTTTCGCGGCAGGGCCGACATCAACTGGTGATCGATCGGCACATCGTCGGCGGCAACAACCAGGTCCACTTCGCTGTCCTTGTCGCCTTGGATATAGCCACGCACTACCACCGGACGATCGGAGCCACGACCGACCAGATCGACTCGAATGGAATCGTCGCGATCGCTGTATTGGTCCACCGTGACGCTGCCGCTCACGCTAGAAAGGGGATAGCGAAAGTCCTCGAATTCCGCCGTCATGCCTTCGGGCTGGATGGTCCAGTGTTTTTCCCAGTGTTCGGCATCGGGACGATAGAAGAGGTAAGTCACGCTAACAGGGCCGGCCGGGTTGTACGTGTTGTGGATCTTTTGCAGCTTGGGCGGCAAATGCGCAGAGCACGCCGGCGTCACCCGAAAATGTTCTATCTTGACCTCCAACTTGGTCACGATCTCCTCGATGGATTCGGGCGTCTGGGCCGGCCAAACCAACCCTCCAAGATCGACCTGGACCTTTGCCGGTAAGGCCGCGGTCCCGCCAGCCGCTGCTTCTAGGTGAGCATAAGGAATTCGCCCATTGATGCAGCGAAAGGAAGCATGGAGACGCTCCAGCGGTATCGGCAGACACTCGTGACGCCATTGCCCATTCTTCAGCTTGCCGTCGATATCGTAGGTCAACGGCTCAGCGGCCCCTGGTCGATACGTAAACGTGGCCTGAAGGTGGGCCGTGCCGGACAGCTCCCGGACGTGGCGAAGGAAGGAAGGACAGAAACCGGCAAGCCGTTGGAGTAACGCTGGGCCGACCGGCACTTCCGGCAGCTCCACGACGGCGCTGATCGCCGCGCTGGGGCGATGGAAGCGCGCGTTGATGCGCATGGCGCCGAGGGCGTCCGTCTGTCCGCTGCCCTCGAGGACGAGCGTGGACAGCGGATCGTTGACGACGGTTAGGTTGACCCCCTTGATTTCCAGCAATACCGCGGTCCCTGTATCGCGCTGCTCTTCGATGACCACGGTCCCGCGTTTGACAAGTAGCGCCGGCACGCGTTCTTTCAAATCGGGCGGCGCCAGCAAGCCCGCAAGGTTGAATCGGCCATCGCGTTCGCGAACGATGCGAAGGCGTGGACGGTCCAACTCGATCTTGCAGACACCAAGCGTGCCGTCGAGGAGGTGCTCTTTATCGTGATAGATGACAGCGGAAGGAACATAGAGGAAATCACTGCGGTCGAGATCGTCGCGCCGGGCCATGCGCAGGTCGCGGACGCCGATACCGCCCAGCAAGCGTAACCGGGCCGAATCGATCCCGATGGTGGCGCCGACGAAGAGCTTGTGGAGTTTGTCGTGGACTTGACGGCGAATGGCCAGGGGGTTGGTCCAGGCCTCGTATAGCAGCACGGCGAGCACTGCCAACCCCAGGACCGAAAAGACCAGACTTCGGACGAACCACTTCCGCCAGGCCATATGTTGGGGCCCCGACCGTTTCGGTTAGCGACGCTTCTACCAAGCGTCCATGCCTGCGGCGCCTCTGCGAAGCGCCGCTAACCGGACTTGAGCGAGCGAATACTACGTTCTGGTCCTGTCGGCGTCAACGGGGAGTGTTTGGGCGTGTTGGCTCAGGAATGCCGATTGCCCTGGACAGGTTCTCATTAGACATGGTATGAGACACCGCCGCAGCGGGCGGGTGATGGAGTAATGGCTCACGTCATGTGTTATTTGCGCACTTGCCTGTGCCTGGCGCTCGGCTTGCCGGTCCCTGCCGTACTCAGTGGATCGGTGCAGGCCGCCATGCCGCCCAACTTACCGCGCTATTATCTTGACATCCAACTCGACACGGACCACCATACCGCCCAGGTCCGCCAGCGCATCGTCTGGACCAACGGCTGCGTCCGGCCGACGAACGAACTGATCTTCAACGCCCACAGCCACTACCAACTGCCCGATAAAGAAGTGGGCATGACCTCCAAGATCTTCGAGATCTTGCGGATGATGCCCAGCGAAGCGATCGACTTCGAGGGCCACGCTCTGGACGTGCGCAAAGTGCGCCTGCTGGGTCTGGAACGGGCCGAGAATGCCGAAGACTTGGGCCAACCGCGCAAAATAGCGTATCAAAACGGCGAGCCTACTTTGCCGCCGCCGCGTCCCCTCGGGGCGTTGGCACAACCCCGTTCGTCAGAGACCAAGGGCGAGGACGTGTCGTTCCACTACGACGCCAAGAATGATACCGCCCTCGTGATCGCTTTGCCTCAGTCGGTGCGACAAGGCGATACGGTCGCCCTTGAAATAGAATTCGTCCTGAAACTGCCCCACAACTACGGACGGTGGGGCCACTGGGGCGGCATCACGTTCCTGACCAATTGGCTGCCGGTCTTGGCCTATTACGACGAGGCTGGCTGGCAGCCGACGCCTTATGTCTCGTGGCATCAGCCGTTCTTCAACGAGGCTGGCTTGTTCACGGTACGGCTGACGTTGCCGCGTGGGCAGCACGTTGCCTGCACGGCCGAGGTGGCGCGCGACGACCCGCTTCCCGACGGCCGGCGGCGGCTCGAATTCGTTCCCTGTTACGCCCGCGATTTCGCCCTCGTGTGCAGCGAGCAGTTTCAGGAATTCACCGGACAGTGCGGCGACATCAAAATCCGCTGTCTGGCCGAGCCTAAGTACGCGCATTATGCCAAGTTCATGGTGGAAAGCGCCCGCCAAGCGCTGGCTACGTATAGCCAATGGTTCGGCCCTTATCCGTATCGGCACTTCACCATCGTCGAATCGTATTTCGGCTGGAATAGCAATGAGTGCGCCGGTCTTATCATGATCGACGCGCGCATCTTCGACATGCCGCACCTGGCCAAGGCGTTCGTCGATTACCTGGTTGCGCAGGCGACTTGCCACCAATGGTGGTACAACGTTGTCGGCACCCACGGTTACAGCGAGACCTGGATGGACGAGGGCCTGGCCACCTATTTCGCCTATCGCCTCATGAAGACCAAATACGGCCCGAACGATCCTCTGGTCAATTATCCGACAGGTCTCAAATGGCTGCCTAACGTCCGCCGCAATGATTTCCGCTATTTCTACCTGTACGGCACACTGGCCCGCGCGGAGGCAGCGCCGACCGTACAGGACATCCCCAAGTTCGGTCACATCGCCGATCTGTATAGTATGTGTTACGAGCGCGGCAGCAAGATCGTCGGCATGATTGAGCATGAGTTGGGAGAGAAGGCGTTTTTCGATTTCATGCACCTGGTCTACGAGCGGCATGCCTGGGGCATCCTGCGCGTGGCGGCCTTTCAGCGCGATCTCGAAGAATACACGCGCAAATCGTGGAAGACCTTTTTCGATCACTGGGTTTATGGCGCCGGCCTGACGGACTGGTGCGTCGAGAAAGTCAGCATTCAGGCGCTGCCGAGCGGCCGGCGGCGGCTACCGCCGCCTATCTACCGCCGCTACAGCGCAGCTGTGGTCAGCTGGTTCCGCCCGAAATCACCCTGCAAAGTCACGGTCATCGTCAAGCAAAAAGCAGACTACAACGATCCTACGGTTGTTGGCTTCTGCCTCGACGGCGGCGAAGGCTATCAGGTGCGCATCCCTGTTGATCCGGCGGCCGGCCTGGTCGAGACCAACGACCCACCCGCCCGTATCCAGCCGCTGGAAAAGAACCGCGTCCAGATCGAAGTAGAACTGCCGTGCTGGCCGACACAGATCACGGTTGACCCGGATGATGTACTTGTCGATCGCAATCCAGCCAATAATTCCTGGAAACCACGCCTCCGCGTCCGTTTCACGCCGCTGTACACCATGCTGGATGAGACGGAATTGACCAACGCTTACGATCGCTGGAACGTCATTTTGGGCCCGTGGGTCTTCGCCCCGACCTATGACAATCCGTGGTTCACGCGCTCGACGCGCTTCGGGGTTCGCGCCGGCGCTTATCGCACCACCTTTTTCGAGGGCGGCGTTTATGGCGCCTATCGCACCGATTACCGCGACATCGTCGAAGGCGTCGATGGCATTTTCGACCATTTTCCCTGGCCGCACACCGAGGTCGGCTTTGTCTTCGAGCGCCGTATCGCCGGAACGTACCCTGGTGAGACGCCGGCCAACCGCGGCGTCGTCTACGGCCGCTACGTTATCGACTACGCCGACAGTCTGTATCTGCCGCCGTTTCATTACGTCGAAGGCTTCCTTACCATCACCGACGATCTGCTGCCGTTCTCGACCGAGAGCATACCCGGCGCGGAGCGCTTCAGTCATCAAGGCATGGGCGGCCTGCACTATCACATTAATTATCAGACGCCGTACTGGAACCCCGAAGGCGGCTTTTCCGCCGACATTAGTTATGCCGCCGGCCTCATCTTGCCGGGTTTGCAGACGCCTAATACGCCGCCCAATGAGATTTTCGGCACCAACGGCTCGCATCAACTTTTGGCCCAGGCGACCTACATACAAGCCCTGCCCGACGGCCTGGGATGGTTCTCCGATACCGTCCTGGCCTTTCGCGCCTATGGGGCGCTTGGCTTTCCCAACTACGTCCAATATTTCGCCCTGGGGGGCAGTGAGCTATTCCGCGGCTTTAGCCTGGCGCAACGGCAGGGCAACATGTTGTGGGTCGGCAGCGTCGAATGGCGTTTCCCCGTCGTGCGCGACCTGAACTGGAGCTGCCTTGACCATGCTTTGCGTTTACGGAACATTTACGCAGCGGCCTTCACCGATGTGGGCAGCGTGTATCTACGCGATCAATCGATTGGCGGCATCGCTGAAGCCGTCGGCGCCGGTTTACGCTTGGATGTAGCCTGGTTCGCGTTCGTGGAACGCACCATCTTCCGCCTTGACGTAGCCAAGACGGTCAACAGTTCCGCTCCCATGCAAATTTGGGCCGGACTCGAACATCCGTTTTAGCCGCGCTGACGGTGCGCGTTATGACGGTCGAACCGGGACACGTCAACCATTCTGGGGCCTCCTAGGCCCTTATCGCTTTCCCCTTTCCCTTCCTGTTCCCGATTTGCTATTCGGGAAAGGCAACGGGGCAGGGGAAATGCCGAGGCGAGGATGCGAACATGAGCCAGGTTTGGCGATTCGGTCCTTTGGTACTGTTGCTCAAATATTTGGGCCCCGCTGTGGTCTTGGCTGCGCCTCCTGCTGGTAACTCCCCGCCCGAACTCCCCGCGCCGATTCGTCTGCCGGCGGGCATTGCCGATCCCGCGGGCCGCATCGGTTTTTTCGCCAGTGCGGCTGACGGTATCGAAGCCCTCGATCTCGCCAGCGGTAAGGTATTGTGGCAGACGCACGAGGCGCAGCGGCCCTTGCTTGTGGACGGCGACCATCTGCTGGCCCAGGCGGGGACCAAACGCAATCGTCTGCGTATTCTCCGCCTCGATGTGAAACACAACGGCGAATGCGATTTCGAGTCCGATCCGCTCGTATTTCCAACCTGGGTCGTGACCGGCGAGGCGCACGGCCGTTCCTTCACGGCGCACTGGCACAAAGACAAACATCATCTTGTGCTCGATTGGGAAGCCCGCGCCTGGTACACCGGCAAAACGCACCCTACACCCGAACAAGAGCAGACCGCGCGCAAGCATGCCCGCGGCAGCGCCCGCATCGACCTTCGTACTGGACAGGTCGAAGTCCTTTCTGTTCCGACGAGGCCGACCCTGCCTCAACCACCACTACCTGAGCAGCTGGAAAAGAAAGAACTGCGTTGGCAAGCCTTGGTGGGGCAGCAGTGGAAAGTCCTCGCCCTGGAAGAGCAGAACGGTCAGCAGTGTCTCGTGCTTCATTCGTGGGATCGGCAGAAAGAGATGGAGCAGCCGCCCAAGGAATTGCTGCGGGGCAAACGGCTCTTGGTGCGGGCGACCCTGGATCAGCAAATCCTTTGTCTCCGCGAAGCCAGCCCTGGTCCTGATGAGCATGGCTCGTTGACGCAGAAAAAGGCGCCGAGTTGGTGGTATCTCTTCTCGGTGCAGACGGGAAAATTGCTCGGCCGCATCCCCGATGAAGCCGGCATGAACACCCTCGCCGTGCTGGACAAGCGCGTCTTCTACCTGGTGCCGGGGGCGCTGCGCGGCCCGCTCGATCAGCCCACCCTACAACCGCAAACCCTCAAGGCCATCGATTTGTCTTCGGGGAAGAAACTTTGGGAACACCCCGTCGCCGGCAAGTTACAGACGCCTCCCCCGCTTTAATGGGAGATGCATTAGAGATTGCCCCAGACACAGGCGAGCGGGGGGTGTCAACCCCCCGGTAGAACAACCGGGCGAGCGGGGGGTGTCAACCCCCTGGTTGCACAACCCCGCGCGCCCTCGGGCAGAGCTTGCCTCATTTTGAAATTGCCTCCTTTCCCCCCCATTGCGTATAATCGCCCCAGTGTTCAAAGTCGTTTCGTGTTCCCTTATTTCGAGGCCCCGTATTGTGAGCGCCAATCGTCATCTGTTCACCAGTGAATCTGTGTCTATGGGCCATCCTGATAAGGTGGCCGATCAAATTAGCGATGCCATCCTCGATTACTGTTTGGCCGCCGATCCGCAGAGCCGCGTCGCCTGTGAAACGATGGTGACCACAGATTTGGCCATTGTCTCCGGCGAAATCACCACACAGGCCAATCTGAGCCGGGCCGTCGTCGATCGCATCGTCCGCGACGCCATCCGCGAGATCGGCTACATCGATCCCAGTATCGGCTTCGCGGCGGATACCTGCCAGGTGCAATGCCATTTGCACAGCCAATCGCGCGACATCGCCTGCGGCGTCGATCTTGGCGGCGCCGGCGATCAAGGCATGATGTTCGGCTTCGCTTGCAATGAAACCCACACGTTCATGCCGATGCCCATTTACTTGGCCCATCGCTTGGTGGAAAACCACGCCCGCCTGCGCAAAAGTGGCGAATTGCCCTTCGTTCGTCCCGATGCCAAGAGCCAAGTGACGGTCGAATACAACGAGGATGGCAGCTTCCACCGCATTCACACGCTGGTGCTTTCGACGCAGCACGACGACAGCGTGGTCGAGAAGCGCGACGGCCGCGAGTATTTCTCCAATGCGGCCCGTGAAGCGATCATCCAGAAGCTGATTATCCCTACGCTGCAAGCCGAGAACAAGAAACTGGTCAAGGACCGCGATCAAATTGAGCTGATTCCGCCGGGCGGCTCGCCCCGCCGCCAGGACGACGACGTGATCTACTGCCACATCAATCCCACGGGCATTTTCCTGCAAGGCGGGCCGCACGGCGATTGCGGCTTGACCGGGCGCAAGATCATTGTGGACACCTACGGCGGCCGCGGCCGACACGGCGGCGGCGCCTTCAGCGGTAAAGATCCCACCAAGGTCGATCGCTCGGCCGCCTACATGGGCCGCTACATTGCCAAGAACATCGTCGCCGCCGGCCTGGCCGCCCAGTGCGAAGTGCAGTTGTCCTATGCCATCGGTTATCCGGAGCCTTTGAGCATCTGGGTCAGCACTTTCGGCACGGCGGCGCGCGGCCTGCACGACGCCGACATTGCTGAGCTGATCCGCAAACATTTCCAGCTGACACCACAGGGCATCATTGAAACCCTCAACCTGCGTCGGCCCATCTACCGTGAGACGGCGCGGCACGGCCATTTCGGCCGCGAGTTGCCCAGTTTTACATGGGAGAAAACCGACATGGCCGCCACGCTGCGCCGCGCCGTCGAGCGCGCGGCGTAAAAGGAGTTTGCCATGCTAAAGCTCAGCACCTGGAGCGTCTTGGTCCTCGTAGGTATTCTCTTCCGCATGACCACCCTTTGGGCCGACGAAAGGCGTCTGTCTTACCCCAAGACCAAACGCATCGACCATATCGATGATTATCACGGCGTCAAGGTCGCCGATCCGTACCGCTGGCTTGAACAGGACGTGCGCAAATCGCCGGAGGTGGCCGAGTGGGTCGCCGAACAGAACAAACTTACTTTCGCTTATCTCCACGCTATCCCTCAGCGCGAGGCAATCCTCAAACGGCTTACCGAGCTGTGGAACTATGAACGCTACTCCGCGCCCTTCAAGGTCGGCGGGCGCTATTTCTACACCAAGAACGACGGCCTACAAAATCAATCCGTATTGTACGTGATGGAATCGCTCGACGACACGCCGCGCGTGCTCATCGACCCCAACAAATGGTCCAAGGACGGCACCATTGCCCTGACGGGCGTGGAAGTCAGCGATGACGGCAAATATCTGGCCTACGGCGTCGCTGAGGCCGGTTCTGATTGGAACACTTGGCACGTCCTAGATGTGGCCAGCGGCAAAGTGTTAGCGGACGAAGTCAAGTGGATCAAATATAGCGGTGTCTCCTGGACCACCGATAGCAAGGGCTTTTTCTATAGCCGCTATGAGGAGCCGAAACCGGGCGAAGTCTTTCAGAAGGTCACACTCAACCAGAAAGTCTATTACCACCGTCTGGGCACGCCGCAGAGCGACGACGTACTCGTCTATCGCCGGCCCGATCATCCCGATTGGGGATTTCAAACCGCAGTCACTGAAGATGGTCGTTATCTCATTCTGACCCTCTGGAAAGGCACCAATCATCAATATCGCATTACCTACAAAGATCTCGGCGAACCCTACGCCATGCCGATCGATCTCATCGAGGACTTCGACAACGAATACAGCTTCGTCGGCAACGACGGCCCGGTCTTTTACTTCAAAACCGATCTGAAAGCTCCTAAAGGCCGGCTCATCGCTATCGATACACGCAAACCGGCGCGCGAACATTGGAAAGAGATCATCCCCGAAGCGCAGGAAAACCTCAGCGGCGTCGGCCTGGTCGGCAACCTGTTCATCGCCCATTATCTCAAGGATGCACGCACGCAGATCAAACTGTACACCCTGGACGGCACATTCATCCGCGAGGTGGAGCTGCCGGGCATTGGTACGGCAAGCGGCTTCGGCGGCAAACGCACCGATACCGAAACGTTCTATGTCTTTTCCAGTTTCGCTACACCGCCGAGCATCTACCGCTACGATCTCATCACCGGCCAAAGCAAGCTGATCCGCCGCGCCGCTGTCTCCTTCAACCCGGACGATTACGAGGTCAAGCAGGTCTTCTATACCAGTAAAGACGGCACCAAAGTGCCGATGTTTATCACGGCCAAAAAGGGTCTAAAGCTCGACGGCGCCAATCCGACGCTGCTCTACGGTTACGGCGGTTTCAACATCCCGCTGACGCCGAGCTTTTCGATCGCCCGTGTCGCCTGGCTGGAACTGGGTGGCGTTTTCGCCCAGGCCAACTTGCGCGGCGGCGGCGAGTACGGCAAAGAGTGGCACGAAGCCGGCACCAAGCTGCGCAAGCAAAACGTCTTCGACGACTTCATCGCCGCAGCAGAATGGCTGATTGACCACAAATACACGCGCCCCGACAAGCTCGCCATCCAGGGCGGCAGCAACGGCGGCTTGCTCGTCGGCGCCGTCATGACGCAGCGCCCAGAGCTGTTCGGCGCCTGTCTGCCGGCCGTCGGCGTCATGGACATGCTACGCTTCCACAAGTTTACCGCCGGCCGCTTCTGGGTAGACGATTACGGCTCGCCGGACAACCCGGAGGAGTTCAAGGCCCTTTACGCCTATTCTCCCTATCATAATCTTAAAAAGGGCATAAAATACCCGGCTACGCTGGTGACGACGGCGGACACCGACGACCGCGTAGTGCCGGCCCATAGTTTCAAGTTCATCGCCCAGCTGCAATACTGCCAGGCCGGCGACGCCCCGGTGCTGGCGCGCATCGAGACCCGCGCCGGCCATGGCGCCGGCAAACCGACGGCCAAGCAAATCGAGGAAGTCGCCGATCAGTGGGCGTTTCTGGTGAAGAATTTGCACATGAAAACGCCCTAAGTTCGCCTTGCAGCCAACCGAAAACCATCGACCCCGTTTCCCACCCTGCCGGAAAAAGCCCCCCCTCTCCCGTGCCAAGTGGAGCAAGGACGCTATTTCGGCAAGAACTTGATGCACACCGGCTTGCCGACTTCTACCTTCGCGCCGGTTGCTTGCAGCGCGCCGGTTTGCCCGTCAATGCGGAAGACGAGGATGCTATCGCCGTCCTGGTTGGCCACCAGCATAAACTTGCCGGTTGGATCGATGCCGAAGTTGCGCGGCGTTTGAATGCCTTCGGCTTGATGGCCGGCCGCCGTCAATTTGCCGGTTTTCTCGTCGATAGTGAAGATGGCAATACTATTGTGGCCGCGATTGGAACTGTAGAGGAACTTGCCGGATGGATGCACCTGCACCTCCGCCGCCCAGCTTGGCTTGCGGTAGCCTTCGGGCAGAGTCGAGAGGGTCTGGATCGGCCTCAGGGCGCCTGTCTGGGCATCATAGGTCAGGGCCGTGACCGTGTTGGCCAGTTCGTTAAGGACGTAGGCGTAGCGGCCGTTCGGATGGAAAGCAAAATGTCGCGGTCCAGACCGCGGCTCGACTTGGACAGACGGCGGGTCGTTCTTCTGGAGCGTGCCCTTGTCGGCGTCGAAGCGATAGATAAGCACCTGATCGAGTCCCAGATCGGCGACGAATACGAAGCGATTGGCTGCATCAAGATTGATGGAATGGGCGTGCGGCGCTTCCTGGCGGGCTGGATCGCTGCCTTTACCGTGGTGCTGAGCAAACCCCGTGCGCTCACCGAGCCGGCCGTTTTCTTCGAGGTGCAGCACCGCCGCACTGCCGCCGCCGTAGTTGGCGACCAACACGTTCTTGCCCTGACGATCGACAATCACGTGACACGGCCCAGCGCCGCCGGATGGCTTTTGATTAAGCCGTCTCAATTCACCGCTGGCCGGATCGATGGAGAAAGCGGTGACGGCCCCACTAGGTCTGCCCTCGAAGCTGGGCATCTCGCCGACGGCATAGAGATAGTGGTTATTCGGATGGAGGGCGAGGAAGGAAGGATTGGTCACTTCCGCCGCCAGAACAGGCTCGCTTAGTTTGCCGCTGGAAGCGTCGAATTCGCAGCGATAAATGCCCTTACTCTTGCCGCCGGTGTAGGTGCCGATGTAGACCCAACATTGGGTCGCTTTGACCGTATCACCGGCCGCAGAGACCGCGAACACCGCCAACGCCATAGCAGCCGGCAGCACCCACAAAGAATACGCCATCAAGCGAAGCAGAGACGCCATAGCACACCTCTCGAAGTTATACGGAGCACGGACGATTGGACATTTTTTCCCTTTCTCCCTCCCCTCCTTGGAGGGAGGGCGTTTTGTCCGGTAGTCCTAATATACTGCCCCCGGCTGAATTTGGCCTAACTCTCCTACCTCACCTCAGCTTTTCTCCACAAGGGCGGAGGGAGTTCGGCAGCCCACGCGGGGTGCTTACGCAATCCCGCCGGCCAAAATCTAGCGGCCAGCCGCTTTCATTTCTTTCGAATTTCTTTTGCGGTTGTCTTGCCGTGCGGATTGCGGTTATGTTGATGGCCCTTCCGCGAAGGAAGGGAAGGGCCATCTTGAAGGAAGAGGCTTAGCCCCCTATTCCGTCTATAGCAGGCAAAAGAGCCGTGGGAGTAAGGATCATGGCGTATCCGGTTCGCATTGGCGCGGTCAATTATCTGAATACCAAGCCCCTGATCTGCGATTTGGAGCAGCTGGCTCCGCAAGCGGAATTGGTCCTCGATGTGCCAAGCCGTCTGGCGGATCTGCTAGCGGAGGGGCAGCTCGATGTGGCCCTGATCCCGGTCCTTTCGTATTTTCAGGCGGGCTGTTATTCGGTGGTCCCCAATATTGCGATCGCTTCGCGCGGCCCGGTGCTGAGCGTGACACTGTTCAGCCGCACGCCGTGGACGGCGATTCGCCGCGTCGCCCTCGACGCCGGTTCGCGCACCAGTGCGGCGCTGACGCAGATACTGCTTGGCAAGCGTTACGGCGTGGCTGCCGAAGTAACGTCGTTGCCACTCGATGGCCAGGCCGAGGACGCCGACGCCGATGCGGTACTCTTGATTGGCGACCGCGCGATGCGTGCGTGTTTGCCTGGTTTTCAATACGCTTTCGATCTCGGTCAGGAGTGGTTTGATTGGACGGGCCTGCCATTCGTCTATGCGGTGTGGGCCGTGCGGGAGGGCGTTGATCTGGGCGGGGTGGACCAAGCGCTGCAGCAGGCCAAGGCACGCGGCCTGGACCGCACGGGCGCGATCGCGTATGCGGAGGCACCGCGGCTGGGCTTGGATGCCGGGTTCTGCCGCCGTTATCTGTCCACCATCTTGCATTTTGACCTGGGGCCGCACGAGCAGGCCGGACTGCGCCGCTTCTACGCATGGGCTTGCGAATTGGGATTGGCGCCCAGAGGAGTGAGCCTTGAATACTACCATCGAACGTATCTTGCACAAAGCCGTTGACGGCCAACGACTGAGTTTTGAGGAAGGCGTCGCCCTGTTCGATTGCCAGGATCTGCCGGCCCTGGGCCGTGCCGCCGACGCCGTCTGCCGTCGCTTGCACCCGGAGCCGTATCGCACCTACAACATCGACCGCAACATCAACTACACCAACATCTGTGCTGCGGTCTGCGATTTTTGCGCCTTTTATCGCAAGAGCAACGATGTGGACGCCTATGTCCTGCCACGCCAAGAGATCTACAAAAAGATCGAGGAAACCATCGCCTTGGGCGGCGATCAGACGCTGATGCAGGGCGGTCTGCATCCCAATCTGAAACTGGAGTGGTACGAAGATCTGTTGCGCGATTTGAAAGCGCGCTATCCGAAATTCAATCTGCACGCCTTCAGCCCGCCGGAGATATGGCACTTCCACAAAATCAACAAGCTGCCGCTGCGTGAAGTGCTACGGCGGCTCAAAGATGCCGGGCTGGGCAGTTTACCCGGCGGCGGCGGCGAGATTCTCGTCGATCGGGTGCGCAAGGCCATGACGGTCAATAAATGCTTGACCGACGAATGGTTGGAAGTGCATCGCGTCTGGCACGAGCTGGGCGGCAAATCGACTTGCACAATGATGTTCGGCCATATTGAAACCCTGGCGGAGCGCATCGAGACGCTAGAGCGGCTGCGGCAACTGCAAGATGAAACCGGCGGCTTTACAGCGTTTATCTGTTGGACCTTCCAGCCGGAACACACAGCCATGGCCAACGTGCCGCCGGCCGGCGCCTACGAATATCTCAAGACACAGGCCATCGCGCGTCTTTATCTGGATAACATTCCCAACATTCAATCATCCTGGGTGACGCAAGGATTGAAAATCGGTCAACTAGCGCTATACTTCGGCGCCAACGACATGGGCAGCTTGATGATCGAAGAGAACGTCGTTGCCTCGGCAGGCACCGTGCATTATCTGACCTTGGAGCAAATCAAAAACGCCATCCGCGAAGCGGGCTACATTCCCCGGCAACGCAACGTGTTCTACGAATATATCGACGAAGCTCCGGAAGCGGCTTAGAGTTAGCAGACTTTTCCCCCTTGGGAGGGAGGGGAGGAGAAGGCCTCGGCCTGCTGGCGCCTTACCTCCCTCCCAATCTTTCCTCCTTGGGCAGGAGTTTTATCCGGTAGTTCTTAGATGCGCACTTGCAGTCTGTGTTCTATGCTTTTCTTGCGGTCGGCAAAGAGCAGGGCCCAGAAGACAGAGAGCGCTCCATGATCCAGGTTAATAATCTTCGGAAATCCTTCCGTGATTTACGGCGCGGCCTGGTTCATGCTATCGATGGCATCAGTTTTGAGGTACGGCCCGGTGAAATCGTCGGCCTGCTCGGTCCCAACGGCGCCGGCAAGACCACGACCATGCGCATTCTCTGTACCGTGCTGCGTCCCTCCGGCGGCACGGCACGGGTGGCAGGTTACGACGTGGCCGTGCAGCCCGACCTAGTTCGTCAACATATCGGCTTTTTGTCGGCCAACACGACCATCTACGATCGCATGTCGGCCTGGGAGTTGGTTGCATATTTTGGTCGGCTCTATGGCTTGGGCGGCGAGCGATTGCAGCAGCGCCTGGAGACGGTGTTCGCCCTTCTGCAAATGAATGATTTCCGCGATCTCCTCGGCGCCAAGATGAGTACGGGCATGCGCCAAAAGGTGTCTCTCGCGCGGGCCCTCATCCATGATCCGCCGGTCTTGATTTTCGACGAGCCAACGGCCGGGCTTGACGTGCTGGTCGGCCGAGCCGTGCTTGATACCATCCAAGAGTTGCGTGCCCTGGGCAAGTGTATTCTGTTTTCCACGCATATCTTGCGCGAAGTCGAACGTCTCTGCGATCGCGTGGCCATCCTCAGCCGCGGCCAGATCCAGGCCTACGGCACGCTGGCGGAGCTGCGTCAGCGCTACCGGCAGGATGATCTCGAAGGGCTGTTTTTCACACTGGTTTCTTGAGTTTTTTCGGAGTGGTTTTCCAACAAAACTAACCCGAAGCGCCAGCGACAGGCGCCTGGCCCGTCGCTGGTGCTTCGGGTTAGTTTACAGCGCTTTGCGGCCGTTGAATCCGCCGAAGCCCTTACCGGCAAATCCGCCGAAGCCGCCCATACCCATCAGAGACATGCCTCCCATACCAAAACCGCCCATACCAAAACCGCTCATGCCACCCCCCATCATCGTGCCCATCATGCCGCCGCCCATGCCCATCATGCCGCCGCCCATGCCCATGCCGCCCATGCCCATGCCCATGCCGCCCATGCCCATGCCGCCCATCAAACTCATGCTTGTCAGCAGAGAGAAGGGAGAGCCTGTGGAATCAGCCGTGAAGGGACTCCAGAGGAAACCGGCGAAGAACTCGTTACTCAGCATCGGTGTAAACGTAGGAGGAGGCATGCCAATGAGTCGGCCGCCGTTAGGAAGGAAGCTACCCAGGTTGACGAAGATGATTTGCGTAGAGAAAGAACCGCTGACGCTGCCGCCGACAGACCCTCCCGTGATGCCGACGATGCCGCCGCCCGTCCCCACACCGCTGGCCGAAGCGCTGCCGCTAATGATCGGGATAGCGATGGTTGGCCAGCCAGGAGTACCGCGATACCCAGCCGAGACGCCAAACGCAGGCGCGCCAAACTGGGCCTGGGACGGTTTCGTTGAGGCCAGCAGGAAGACTGTGAGGGAAAAGGCCAGAAGATAGCCGGCTTTTGCAAGACGTGCGAGGGACAACATGATGACTCCTCCCCGAAATGCTTTGGCGGAGTCCTCAACGTCGGCGGGCTAACCGGCGAGGGCCGCCGCCAAATGGACCTCTCACGCAGGAACATTCGCACAAAGGAATGTCAAACGCTGCTACTAAAATTTTCCCTTCCGTCAAGGTGCAAGTCAAGCAAATTTGGAAAAATTAGCACGCGTGGGGGCTACCTGACCGTTTCGTCCATTCATCGCTGGCGTGGCAGCGTTCACGGCGCTTTCGGGAAAAGTACAAACGGCGTCTAGCCGGTGTTCTCCGCCAGACGGGAGGGGCAGACGACATGACGCTGCCAGTGTACATCGTCGCGGTTGGGATAGTCGGAGCGAAAATGAACGCCGCGCGACTCGGTGCGCTGCAACGCCGACCAGATCATCAGTCGAGCAACCGTGAGCATGTTCTGCAATTCCCATCCGGCCCGGGTAGTGAACTCGCGGCGCAGGGCGTAGCGGCACCAGAAGGCCACACTGCTTTCTGCTTGCAGCAATCCTTCCTGATGGCGCGTGATGCCCATGTGACGGACCATCAAACTACGCAGGGAATTGGTGAGGTCGGCAATGTCGAGCGTGGGACCGCTGGTCTCGGGTTGAAACGCGGCCTGTATCGGCGGCACCGCGAAGGCGTCCGGCATCCCCGCCGCTACCTCGCCAGCCTCGCGGCCACAAGCGGTCCCATACACTAACCCTTCGAGCAGGCTATTGGAAGCCAGACGATTGGCCCCGTGTAAGCCGCTCGAGGTGACTTCGCCGGCTGCCCACAGACCCGGCAGCGTCGTGCGGCCGTGCAGATCGACGCGGACGCCGCCGATCATGTAATGCGCACCGGGGCGAACGGGGATGAGATCGCGTGTGATGTCCAGTCCGAATTCCGCACACACTTTGGCAATGCCGGGAAAATGCTCGCGGACCTTGACCGGATCAAGGTGCGAGAGGTCAAGGTAGACGTTGGGGTGCTGGGTGATTTGCATGCGGCGGACGATGGCCTGAGCGACGACATCGCGGGTAGCCAATTCGGCGCGGGGGTCTTCTTCGAGCATGAAGCGGACGCCGTCCTTGTCGCGCAGGTAGGCGCCCGCACCGCGCACCGCCTCGCTGATGAGATAGCGACTGGAACCAGCGACGTATAAGACGGTGGGATGGAACTGCATGAACTCCATGTCGCGCAACTCCGCGCCGGCGCGATAGGCAGCGGCCATGCCGTCGCCGGTAGCCACCGGCGGATTGGTAGTTTCGCGGTAGACCATGCCGGCGCCGCCGGAGGCGAGGATGGTTTGCTTGGCCCAGATCAACAGCTTGCCGTGTTGCTTGCGATGGACCAGGGCGCCGACGCACTGGCCTTCGTGCGTTAGCAGATCAATAGTAAATGTGCGGTCCCAGAGGGTGATGTTAGGCGTTTTTCTGGCCTGCTCGATGAGGGCGCGCATGACCTCAAAGCCGGTGGCGTCGCCGAGAGCGTGAACGATACGCCGATAGCTGTGTCCGCCTTCGATCCCGGTTTCCGCATCGAAACGCGCCCCGTAAGCAATGAGGTCGTCAATTTGCCGCGGCGCTTCGCGCACCACCATTTCGACGACGGCACGGTCGCACAGCCCCGCGCCTGCGGCCAATGTGTCTTCAATGTGGTCCTCAAAGCGGTCTTCCGGCGAGCGGACGGCGGCGATGCCGCCTTGGGCATAGCTACTGTTGCTCTGTTGCAGGCGATCTTTGGTAATGACGAGCGTGCGCAGCTGACGCGGTGCGGCCAGGGCTGCCCGCACGCCGGCGATGCCGACACCAATCACGAGAAGATCCGTGAAAACATGCGGCGTCTGCTTGGGACCAAAGCGGACCAGATAGCGCTTGGGAAACGTCATAAGGAGCACTCAGGACCTAACCTCAGAGGCGCCGAGAATAAGATAGAAAAGGCGAGGCGCACTTGCTTTTTATAAATATACTATTTCTCTCTGTGCTATCTTTCATACGGAGGTTGGTTTTTCTTGTTCGACATTTGCCGTGTGAATTCGCGGAAGGCGTCGCGATATCCCGGTGGAGGTTGGCCGCGGTCGAGACGATGAACGTCGTCCGGTCCAGATGGGGAAGACGGGAGCACCCGACCTCCCATGCTCGGCAACAAATGGGCTTGCTGCGGCGCGCTTGGCGCTTCGGGACGGGGATTTTCAGGGGGCATCAGCAGCTTGCGTTTGGCCTCAAGGTATTTCTTCCACGCCTCTTCGGAGACGCCAGCGTCTTTGAGGACGTCCTTGTTCACTCGCTTGGCAAAATCTTCCAATTGCATCAGCGCGGCGCGCGGATCACGCGGCTTGGCCGGCTTAGGCAGTGAAGCCGTATCATGAGTGTCGCTGGGGCCTCCACCGCGGCGACGGTCGCCGCCTCCAGACGGGTCGCCGCCGGTTTTTTGGAGAGGCCCTTCCGACATATCGTTGGAAGAGCGGTCTGTTCCGTTGTTGGCGCCTTTTCCTTTTTCAGGAACAGAACTTGCTCCTTGGCTGTTTTCTTTTTCCCCAGAAGCAGCGCCGTTTCCAGCTCCGTCACCTTGGACCTTCTTCCCCTCTTTGTCCTCGGAATTACGGGAAGCACCATTGTCTTTCTGCGGCGTCTTCTTGTCAACGGAGCCGCCCGATTCGCTGGCCTTTTTCAGCGCTTCACCGGCCTCCTGGCGGACCTCGGGGCTTGCGGCTTGCTCCGCTATACGTTGCAGTTGTTGTTTGGCCTTCTCCCGCTCGCGGGCATCTTGGCCCTTTAATGCGCGAACTAGGTCCGCAATGTCCTTGGTAGTGGCTTCATGCGCAGCAGCGCCGGCATCCGGCCCCTTTTCATTCTTCCTCTTGTTCGTCTTCTCTTCCTCGCCTTGGCCAGCAGACGGCTTGGTTTTCTCCTGGGCCGATGGTCTGTTCCGGGACGGCGAAGCTTCATCGCCGGCCGGCTTGGCCACTTCCTTGGCGAGATCCTGGGCCAGGTCCTTCGGCTTCTCTTTGCTTTGGCCGACCTCTTTACTTGAGGGCGAATCGCTGTTCGACTTGCCCTGCCCCGACTGCGGCGCGGCTTCCGGCTTGTCCTTGTTTCCATCCGTTTGACCAGCCTGGTCCCTGAAATTGCTTTTTTTCAGATCTCTTTTACTATCTTTGGCATCGCTTTGCGAGGGACCGCCGCCGGTTTGCCTCTGGTCCTTGTTTTGGCTCACGTCCGTTGGCGGGGTGCTTTGCTGCCCGGTTTGCTTGGTCTCGCCTTGGGGCTTATCGCCCTTGTTATCGGTCTTATCCGGCGTATCTGCCTTGCTTTCGCCTGGAGCGCCTTGGTTCGGCTGGCCCTCACCCTTGCCGTTGGCGGCAGCTTCCTTGCGCTCCAAGGCTTTCTTGATCTGTTCCTCGATTTTCTGATCTTCCTTCGATAGACCGCCTTTTTGTTCGCCGTGGTTCGGTTCACTTTGACCGTCTTGGTGCTCTCCTTGTCGCCCTTTGTTTTCCTTGCCTTGAGAAGGGTCGGCCTGTTGGCCCGCTCGGGGTTGAGTCTCTTCATGGGCGGCGCTCTTGTCAGCGCCTGTGCTCCTGTTCTCTTCCTGAATATTTCGGGCTTGTTGTTCTTGTCGCTGGTGTTGGCGTTCTTGATTTTCTTTTTGCAGCTTCTGGTCTTGTTTTTGGGCATGCTGTTTTTTTTCTTCTTCGGCCTGTTTTTTCTCTTGGTCTTTTTGGGGACCGTTTTTCTCTGGTTCGGTCAGGAGGATGCGATAATGTTTGCTTTCGGCGACGTTGGGGCGCGGATAATCGCAAGCGTCGCTTGCTTCCAACCAGTATTCCAGCTCCATGCCGGCATGCAGCTGGGGCCTTTGGCCTTGCTCATTTTGGAGGCGGGCCAGATCGACGAAATCTTTGTACTCCACTTCGAGCGGATAACCGCCGTCAGCCAAACGCAACTCTTCGTTCGAGCGATAGGGCTGTTCGCGGAGGTTGTCGCCGCCGATCACGCGCATCCGCAAGACCAAACTCTGGACGCCGATGTCATCAACCGCCTTGCCCTCCAGGTGCAACAGGGCGTCGGCGGGCAAACGAAGGTCTTGGCCCGGCTTGGTCAATTCGACCTTTGGCGGATGATCCGGAACGACCGTCACGGGATAGGAAACGGGGTCGCTATAGACTTCGCCCTCCGTCGAAGTAAAATACAAACGATATTTGCCATCTTCATTAAGAACAAATTGCACCCGGAGGGTATGGGGATCCTGGACATCGACTTGGCCGTGTACGGTCGTAGCCAGGGAGCTGGCCCCCGCCGCTGGTTCGCCGCCGGTGAATTCGAGCCGGCCTTCGCGCAGAGTGCGGTTGGTGCGCACGCGCAAGAGGACTTCCGTACCGCGCAGGGCCTTCAGTTCGCGCTGGCGGCGGGTCTCTTCGGTGCGGGCGACATAGGGGCGGAAATGATACATCGCCAGAAAGTCGAGGATCGCTGGGGCCGCGCGGACGCCGACGCGATATTCGGGGGTTGCGGCGTCGCCGCCCGTGATCTGATACCAAAACCCATTTTTCACTTCCAGGGCCGACAGCGCCGTGGTCCATTCGCCGCTTGGTTCCGGGACCAGCCGACGCTCCAACCAGGGATCGCTGGCGTCGTAGCGATAAAGCAGCTTCACCGCATCCGCGGCCTTGGCATCGGGCACCTTACCGCTAACCTCGACGGCAAAGTTGATGCCGCGGCCAACCGTGATCGTGGCATTGCCTCCTTCCGGTTTGAGCAGCATCAGCCGTGTTCGGGTTGAGACGCTGATGGCCTCGAACGGGTTGAACATCCGTTTGAGCAACGAGAGAAAAGGAGCGGGACCGAGGAGAAAATAACAAACCAGGAAAGCGATAGCGGACAAAGCAGCCAATCCCCCCATCCCGGCAGTACGGCGACCGCTGATAGCGCGGTCGAGATCGGCGTGCGCCAGGTCTTTGGCCGCCCGTTGGCCAAGCGCCCTGTGGATGGCCGGCGGCAGCGGCTGCTCGTGCAGATCGACCCAGTTAACGATACTGTTCTTGGCGTGCGGCAACTGCTGCTCGACTTGCCGGGCTGCGTAATAGGGATTTACACGCAGGCACAGAGGACGAAGGACGGCAAAGAACAAATAGACAGCCGCGCCAGCCAGGAAGACGCCCAGCGCCAGCTGACGGGTGTGCTGGGAAAGCAAGAACTTGCTATCGCACAGGGCCATGCCCACGATATAGACCAAACTTAGAGCGGCAAAACCGAACAAACCGGATGTCAGGTCGAGCATACGGATGCGTGTTTCGGCTTGCTTAAGTTGCGAGGCCACGATGGCATCGTACTTGCTCGCCGCTGAGGACTTGAGGCGGCCCAGATCAGTGGCCATGACGATTCTCCAGGGAGGAACTGTCCATTAGGCCATGAAGCACTCCTGTTATTAAATAAATTGTGACACCAGCCTGCCGCGCAAGCAAGGGCCAAAGCCCACCCCACAAGTAAGGCCGTGGCAGCAAGCAAACCCGCGGTGCTATGATGAGAACATACGCAACCTGACGAGACGGTTTATGAACCCTTTCGGTTTTCTGCGTGTCGCCGCCGCCACACCGTTAGTGCGTGTCGCCGACTGTGCTTTCAATGTCGAGCATATCCTCGCTCTTTTGCGAAGGGCTGAAAGGGAGAATGTCAACGTCGTCGTCTTCCCCGAGTTGGCGATCACTGGCTACACTTGCGCCGACCTGTTCCATCATCCTGTTTTGCAACGCGGTGCGGTCGAGGCCCTGGAGCATCTCGTCAAAGACAGTGCCACCCTCTTTTCCGGTTTGGCCGTCGTCGGCCTGCCGCTCGTCGTCGAGGACATGGTTTTCAACTGTGCCGCTGTCTTGCATCGAGGGAAACTGCTCGGTATCGTTCCCAAGTCGTTTTTGCCCACTTACAAGGAATTTTACGAGGCCCGCTGGTTCGCCCCAGCAATCAAGGCCAACTGCCGTCAGATCGACCTCGTAGGACAATCCGTTCCCTTCGGCACCGACCGACTGTTTGCGGCGGAGGACTGGGAGGGCCTGACCGTCGGGGTCGAAATCTGCGAAGACTTGTGGGTGCCGGTCCCGCCTAGCTCGATGCAAGCGTTGGCCGGCGCTACCGTGCTAGTGAACCTATCGGCCAGCAACGAGACCATCGGCAAAGCGACGTATCGCCGCCAGCTTGTCCTCAGCCAATCGGGCCGCTGCATGGCTGCCTATGTTTATACTTCCTGTGGCGTCGGCGAATCGACTACCGATGTTGTTTACGGCGGCCACTGTCTCATCGCCGAAAATGGCCTGCTGTTGGCCGAATCACGCCGCTTCCTCCGCGAAGACGCTCTGCTCAGCGCCGACGTCGATCTGGACCGCCTCCGCGTCGATCGCCAGCGTACCAATAGTTTCCGGGACGTTAACCTGTATCCCGGACAGGAACGTCCCTTCGTTCGCTCAACGTTTACTTTAGGCGCCCAATCCGTCCGAACCGACTTGCGCCGGCCGATTGAAGCGCATCCGTTCGTGCCGCAAGGGCAGGAGCAGCTGCGTGAGCGCTGCGAAGAGATCTTCCACATCCAGGTCGCCGGTCTGTCCAAGCGCCTGGAGCACCTCGGCATACCGCCGGTGGTCATCGGCATCTCCGGCGGACTCGATTCCACACTGGCGCTGTTGGTGGCCTGCAAAACCATGGACACGCTCAGCGCGCCGCGCCAACGCATCCACGCCTTCACGCTGCCGGGCTTCGGCACCAGCAACCGCACCCGCGACAACGCCCACGCCCTCATGCGCCTGCTCGGCGTCACGGCCCGTGAAATCGATATTCGTCCCTTATGCCTGGAAGAAATGCGCGCCCTGGGCCATCGTCCGTTCGGCATCGACCTGACCGGATTAAGCGTCGAGGAGTTGGTTGAACGCTTGCACCGCTTGCCGCCGGAAAAACGGCACGATTTGGTCTTCGAGAACGTACAGGCGCGGATGCGGACCAACCTGCTGATGAACAGCGGCTTCGTTATCGGCACCGGCGACGTGTCCGAGGCGGCCCTGGGCTGGTCCACCTACAATGGCGATCACATGAGTATGTATAACCCCAATTGCAGCATTCCCAAAACACTGGTGAAATTCTTGGTGGATTGGGCGGCGCGCAACGAATTCGAGGGCGAGGTGCGGCGAACGCTCTTGGACATCGTCGATACGCTCATTTCGCCGGAATTGCTGCCCGCTGGGGCGGACGGCCAACCGGTCCAAGCAACCGAAGCCGCCCTCGGCCCCTACGAAGTGCTCGATTTCTTCTTGTTCCATTTCCTTCGCTATGGCGCGCCGCCGGAAAAAATCCTCTTCCTCGCTGAACGCGCCCCATTCCAACGCCCCTACAGTGCGGCTGAGCTGCGCGGTTGGCTCAAGGAGTTTCTCCGACGCTTCTTTGCCAACCAGTTCAAACGCTCTTGCGTTCCCGATGGGCCCAAGGTCGGCACCATCAGCCTGTCGCCGCGCGGTGACTGGCGTATGCCCAGCGACGCTCAGGCGGCACTGTGGTTGAGATGGGCGGAAACCGGCTGATCGGCCTCCTCTGCTGGTCCGTGCCAGCTCCTTTCTCTGAACAGACTTCTCCTGCTGCGCTTGGCAAGAACATAGGAATCGCAGAGGCGGTGGCTGGTTAGAAGACCGGATGTCCCCCGGCGAACAGGGCGGAGAACGCCCCCAGGAAGAAAGCACTGATACCAAGCACTGCGGCGGACACGGCCGGGGGAAGGCGAGCCAGACCCTCACCGACGATGAGGTAGACGGGAAAGGCCACTGCCGCGAAGCGAGCCGATGAGGCCATATTCATCTCATAAGCGCGGGTCAGATACGGAATGAGCAAAAGCATGACGGCCAAGGATGTCTCATAGACATTCAGGCGTCTCTGCCAGGTGCCGAACAAGATCAGGATGGCGGAAACAGCGAAATACACGGCATTGACCTGTTCCCAGGCGAACACCGACCAGCCAGCAACCGGCTGCCAGAGAAAGACCTCCCAGATCGGTTGATAGCTGAGCAGAGCAAGCATTTTGACCGTCCACGAAGGGGCGACGCGGCCCCAATGGACCTGAATCTTGGCGAACGCCAACGGCTCATCGAACTGGAAGTACAGAAAGGCGGCATAGGCAAACAAACCCCAACAGGCCAGCGGGGCGTACAGAGCGGTGCGGGCGAGAAAAGTGCGGCAACGGGGAGAACAGCGCCAAGCGTAGATTAACAGCGGTGCAAGCAACCCTACGCCGACAGGGCGGCAGGCCGAAGCCAGACCGGCGATCAAGGCAAGCACCGGCAACGACCACTCCCGCTGGACACCCCGTAAGAACACCAAGGTGAGCAACAAAAAAGTCGATTCGGAGTAGGTCATTCGGAAAAAGAAGGTGGCGGGCATCAACCCCAGGGCCAACAGTGTCAGGGAAATGGTGGACTGGTCTGAAGGAAGACGACGGTCGCGCAGATAGACGGCAGCGACGACAAATGCCGCCGCCAAGCAAATGTGGGCCACGCTCAACAAGGCCCCAATCGGCCCTAGGCCGGTTATGTACATCACGCCCCTACCGAGCAACGGAAACAAGGGGAAGAAGGCCGTTGGAGACTGTTGGTTGGGATCATAGTGGTATCCTGTGGCGGCGATCTCCTTGTACCAGCCGCCGTCGTAGGCAGAGAACTTCTCAGGCAAGCTCGGCCCAGACGTCTCTTGCAGCGGCGCCACAAACTGATGGCCGAACGAGATGCCGAGGACGACGATGCCACTCGTCCATGCGTAGACGAACAGACCCAGCAGGAGCGGTTGGGACCACCATGCCTTCATGGACTCCGCACCTTCTTCCGCTGGCGGACAAGAAAGTACACCCCAAGGCCGGCCAGGCTCGCGCCATTGAGGACCAAAAACAGCACCCGCAGCGGACGGGACCGTTTTTCCGCGCTCCTCCAGCCCTGATAGAGCGCCCGGCGCAGGGCGATCACTTCGTCCAACCGCTGCGGGTCCGCTGGCACCTGATAGAAAACACCGTCTTTCCCCTTTATCTCCGGAAACGAGGCGTCGTTGACATAGGCGCCGGGTGCCAGGCACTTAAGCTGGAAACGGTCGTCCGGCCACGGCTTGACATCGAAAGTATGCACCTGAATTTTTTTTATGTACACAGGAGATGGACAAACTTCCAAAAACGAGCCTTGCTCCTCCGCGGCCCTGGGGACGGCGTATTCTTCCACTCGGCACAAGCGCGGCGTCTGAAGGCGTTGGCCGTCCAACTGCTCGAACTCTGCACAATCGGAGCGCGTCAAAAGACGGCCGGCCCCGTCTCGGATTTCGAGTCGGCGAAGTGTATAATCCCATTCGGGATCAAAATAGAAATCATATTGAATCGCCTTCGTTTCCAAACTCGGTTGGGGACCAGCAGCGGCGCACTGCCGTTTGGCCTGTACTCGCATCAACCGGCGCCCTTCTAGCTCGGCCGGGCCGACCGCCTCCATTCGCCCGCCTTCGGCTAACAACGCCGACAGCTCCGCCTGCGGATGCCAGGAGGAGGCCAACTCTTTTATTCGCGTCGGCAGCCGGATGCCGGCTGCTCGAAAATAATCGTCGGGAAAATAGCTTGCTTCAGGAGCATCGTTTTGGGGCGACCATTTGTGGAGATACGGCCGGTCCCTGGGCCCCCTATTCCGCAGGTCGCCGGAGTAAAAGAGATTGTGAGCCGTATAAAGCAGTTTTCCGTCAAAAGCGACCTCATAAGTCCTTGGCGGCCACGATGTCTCTGCCTGAGTTTCGCGGCGACTGTAGATCCGGCCGTTGCAGAAGGCCATCTGCTGGACGACGGGACCGTCGCCGAGAATCTTGTCCAATAAGTCTGCGGCGATCTTCGCACGTCCGATGGGAGTTGCTTCAACCGTTTGCACCCAGGTAACAGCCAGCGCCCTCAGATCGGCGCAGCGAACTAGAGCAAGCCGGACAGGTTCCGGCACCTCGGCACCCTGAGCATGGAGGCGGCATCCCGCAATCACAACAATCCCGCACGCCACAGCTGGCGCTAAGCGCGGAACAAACGAGGCAACGCTCATACGATACGGTCCCCTGATCCTCTATACTCCGCACAAGAGGATCCTGTCCCTCGCCCCACAGCGCAAGCAAAGCCGCAGCCCCTTGCTTGCACTACGGGTCGGGGGAGCAAACCCATCCGTATCGGGCATATTTCGAGGAGAAAAGATGTAGCCGATGATGAGAAGAGCGTCAAGGGCAACTTGCCGCTCGCGGTTTGTTATACGGGACTGCGGTAGAGGTGGACACAAACAGGGGCGAGCGGGGGGTGTCAACCCCCCGGTAACTCTGGCGGTCGGGGGGGGGGGGGACCCCCCGCGGGCAAAACAGGGGGGGGGGGGCCCCCCCCCCCCCCGCGGGGC